>ERZ777011.153-NODE-153-length-109647-cov-14.513861_pt1 | contig 109647 bp, 91 predicted proteins | sample MGYA00374964_ERZ777011 | MGnify/ENA primary metagenome ERZ777011 (study PRJEB29310, sample SAMD00008975) | mouse gut metagenome | study: EMG produced TPA metagenomics assembly of the Metagenome analysis of fecal microbiota from mouse which was promoted... | reverse complement strand
GCTTAAATACAAGATTTGTGTGTTATGAGGTTTAAAAGGAAGTGTCAAACTCCCGTCTATAGTCACAAAAAAATCTACCTGTTTTCCTGAATTTTTTGTGTATTTTTTTGAAATTTTGGCGATTTAGGGAAATTTAGGTTTTTAGACATTTTGTACAAGGAACGAAATTTACAGATTTGGAAGCGGCAATTGAAGCAGCCAAGAATCTATGCTATACTGTAGGCAGCGATAAACAGTTCAAATGAAGAAGCTGATAAAGCTTCGGAATGGAGGTAATTATGGATATCGCAAAATTATCTATGGCTATGTCGTCCGCAAAGACGAATGACGCCTTCGGCGTTGCAATGCTCGCTAAGTCTCTGGATCAGGCAGAGACCACAGGCAGCCAGGTCGTCAACATGATGGACGCAGCCGCAATGGAGCTGTCCGTAAATCCCCACATCGGAGGAAACTTCGATATGACGGTATAGGATAACGTATGTTATTCCTGCTTGACTAGATCGGGTCAGACAGCGGATCCGGCCTTATGACCGGAGAGATAACGGCCATCTCGGGACCAAATGTCCGGAAATGACCGTTATTTATTTCCTTTTCTTTCATTATTTCAAATTCTAATCAGAACAAAAACCATTCCAGACTCATAACGCCCAAACACAGCACCACTGCCACAATGAGCGGCACCGTGACAAGCGGCTTCCGCTGCTGCGATTCCTGCCGTCCGCTCATCGGCATCCCGAGCCGAGGTTCCTGCTGTCTGCTCATCATCTGCGGCTGCAGAACCTGCGCCGTTTTGCACCCCTTCTGTCCGCGAAACAGCGCCCTCACCGCCCCCTGTCTCCCCTCATTCTTCGCGATCCAGGCAACGCAGCAGACGGCAATGGGTGTCGTGACTGCCGCAATCAGCAAATAGACCGCAAGTGCTGCCTGCAGCTGTACATTCGTCAATTCCTCCGCTGCTCTGCTCGCACTTTCCATATATGCGCTTCCTCCGATGGCTTTCGCCAGATACATCAGCACCACTTCGTAGGAATTAAAAAACATATGGCAAATCACGGATGCCCACAGACTGCCCGCCGCTTCCACCAAAAAAGCCAGAAAAACGCCAATTGCAAAGGCATAGACCGTCTGGTTGAAATTCATGTGCATCAGGCCGAAAGTGAAGGCCGAAAGCAGGATCGGCCAAACCCCGGCACTGTGCTGCAGCGCATTGTCGCCGACAGTCGAGGGCCGCGGCTGCATCCTCCCATCCTGATAAGCGTAACTTCCGTATATGATGCCGCGAAAGACAAACTCCTCACAGAAGGGGCCAAGTATCCCGATCATAAAGAGCATCACGGGAAATGGAAGACTCAATACATCTCCCTGCATGGCCGCCACCGCATTGTCCGTAAAAAACAGAGTCAAAGCATTTAACACCGTCACAAACGGCATAAGCAAAAAAGTGCCGAGAATAATCATCAGGATACTGGAAATCTTGATGCGCCGAAATGCAGTGGGACACACGGGCTTCGCCGCGGCTGCAGAGCCGTTCGATACAGACTGCGGCATGGGCGCGGAGCCGTTCGGCACAGGCTGCGACATGGGCGCGGAGCCGTTCCATGCAGGCTGCGGCATAACGGCAGGCTCGTCCAGTGCAGGCTGCGGCATGGGCACAAATTCGTTCCGTACAGGCTGCTGTCGTGTAAACAGCAGAAACAGGATCGCCGGCACCATCAGGATCGCCTCCGACAAAAGGAAATTCACAATGATGCTGATCTTAAAATACGCCCCAAAAACAGACAAAATCAGAGACACCACAATATGTGTCAGTATCAATGTTAAAAACAATTGGTTCGCTTTCTTACTCGTCATGTATCTTCCCTCAGTCTATCCGTCTCCATCGTTTTTCTATCTCAGGCAGCAATTGTTAAGTCCGCCGTATCGCCTTCTCAGTGATCGTGATCTTTCCCGCCTTTAACAGGCCGCCCACCGCACGCTTAAACTCGTTTTTGCTCATCTGCGTTTCCCTGCGGATCACCTCGGGCGATGCCTTGTCATTAAAAGGCAGCACCCCGTCAAAGCTGTCTATGATCGCAAGCAGCCGCTCGCCGTCCTCCGCCATCTGCAGATAAGCTTTCTCCCGCAAAGAGAGATCCAGCTTCCCGTCAGGTTTTACGCCCGCCACGCGAGCCTTCACGGTATCTCCCACCCTGATTTCCCCGTAAATCTCCCGCTTGGGAATGAGGCCCGAATACTGATCGTCCACCGCCACAAACGCGCCAAAGTTATCACTGATCTCATAGACCGTCCCCGTCACATGAGCATCTTTTAGATAACTGCTGTTATTTTTAAGATACGGATACACATTCATAGTCGCACAGAGCCTGTCCGACTTGTCGATATAGACGGCAACCAACCACTCCTCACCGACCGCCACACGCTTAGTCTGCTCCTTAAACGGCAGTAAAAGGTCTTTTTCCAGCCCCCAATCCAAAAAGGCGCCAATTTTTCCGACCTCCGCCACCTTAAGCCTCCCCACCTCATGCAGGGTGAGCAGAGGGCGGTTTGTGGTGGCAATCAGCCTGTCCTTGGAGTCGCGGTATACGAAGACCTCAACCTCCGTGCCAATCTCCGCACCCTCAGGCACCTGCTTCCCCGGCAGGAGCACTTTTTCCTGTGCGCCTGACCGTTCCTCCGTTTTAGTCCCCTCACCCAGATAGACGCCGAAGTCTACTTTTTTTACGATTTGCAATGTCTGAATTTCACCTAACTGTATCATGATCTTCTCCGTTTCTGTTGTAATTGCTCAGCAGGCACGATTTGCCCGTCAAACAAAGGTCTGGCTGAGCTGGAACTCTACAACGCTGTACGGCGTCCCGTCCGTCTGATTCAGGCAGACCGTATAGCGCTTCCCGCTGTCTCCTACTGCCACGACAGGATGAATCTCGTCCCCCAGCACCGCCTGACTCTTATATTCCACGCGCAGCTGCCCGATTGCACACTCTCTCGGGATGCAGTCCAACGCCATACGGACATACTGCCCGTTATTGACATGATGATTCGTGTCCAAGTGATGGGGCTTGACCGTAAATGCCTCCATCTTTCTTCCCTCCGCCGGCACCTCGATCTTTCTGGGCGCATAGTCCATCGGGTATTTCTCCTCCGGCACATATCCCGCAAGCATATCCTCATTCGGCTTTACAGGACGCATTTTCTCCCTGTCCATCAGCGTCCAGATTGAATTTGCCCAAGCCAGCGCTTCCCCTTCCTTTGTCTGCATGAGGAAATTACGAAAGCCTATGAAACCGCGAAACTCATAGGGCAGCGTGCCGATTACGACCCGCTCGCCGTATTTTGGATAACGCCCGATACAAATCTGCCACGCGGACAGAAGCCATACCTGACCGATCTGATCCATATATTCAAGACCCAGCCCGATATCCTCAGAGTGGAACGTGGAACAGTCCTGAAAATAGTCCAACAGGGACTGCAGACTCAAACGCCCGTCCTCTCCTACCTCACTGTAACGTATCCTGCTGTCAAATGTATACATATCTTATACTCCTCTCAAGGATGCCCTTCATCTTTGCAATTGCGATCCCGTAATTGGTCACAGGCACACCCTGTCCGCCCGCAAAACGCATCCGCCGCAGGACTTCCCGCTCATTCAGCATACAGCCGCCGCAGTGAATGATGAGGGCATAAGGCGTAAGGTCTTCGGGAAAGCCCGTACCTGACGCTGTTTCTATTAAAAGGTCCTTTCCCGTATATTTTCTCAGAAAACGGGGAATCTTCACCGTCCCGATGTCATCACACTGTCTGTGGTGCGTGCAGCCTTCCGCAATCAGCACCCTGTCGCCGTCCTGCAGGCTGTCTATCGCCGCGGCGCCCTCTATCGCAAGCCGTAAAAATCCCTTATATCGCGCCATCAAAATGGAAAAAGACGTGAGCGGAACCTCCTGCGGCACAATCGCCGCCACCTCCTCGAACGCCTGACTGTCCGTAATCACAAGCGCAGGCGCCTCGCGCAGCTTGGTAAGGGTCTGTACCAGCTCCGTCTCCCGCGTCACCACGGGAACCGCACCCGCTTCCAGCAAATCTCTGATCGTCTGCTGCTGAGGCAGGATCAGCCGTCCTTTCGGCGCTGCCGAGTCAATGGGCACCACCAGCACCACCACATCAAGCGGTTTTACCAGATCCGCGACAAGATGGCGTTCTTCCCTGTCGGGAAGCATGGCGGCAAGACGCTCCTTTAATTCCCGAATGCCTGCGCCTGTGGCTGCGCTCACATAAATAACATCCGTTATTCTATTATCACTCTCCAATACCTGCTTTTTCTGCTCTGCACTGTCGCGCTCCGAATCTGATTTCACCGCATCTTTTTCCATGGGCGGTTCGCCATCTATTACGTCGATTTTCGTATACACGACGATATACGGAATCTCCTGTTCCTTGAAAAGCGTTATCAGCTCCTCGTCGCAGGCCGTCATTCCCACTGCAACATCCGTCACCAGCACCGCAATATCGGTCTTCCCGAGCACCTGCTTTGTCTTATTGACACGCTGCTCCCCCAGCTGCCCTTCGTCGTCGAAGCCGGGTGTGTCGATCAGCATCACGGGGCCCAGCGGCAGAAGCTCCATCGTCTTATAAACGGGATCTGTCGTCGTTCCCTCCACCGGAGATACCACCGCCAGTTCCTGTCCCGTCACCGCATTGAGCAGACTGGACTTGCCTGCATTGCGCCTCCCAAAAAAGCCGATATGTACCCGCTCGCCCGCCGGGGTGTTGTTCATGCTCATATGCTATCCTTTCTATCCCGACAGTTCAGCGCACGCCCATTCGCAAAATCGCGCATTCTGCGCTCTCCGCCGCTCTGCGGCTACTTTTGCTCATCGTCGGGCGTTCCCTCAGATCTTCCTCTTCCAGCTGGCCTTGTGCAAGCACAGTCCGGCTAAAAGATTCGGTCTGGCTGAACTGTTAAAATCGGAAGTCTCTCACTCCCTCCGCAATCTTCTGCAAATGCTCCTCCGCGATCTTTCGCACCTGTTCCTTAGGAATATTCGCCAGCTCCGCCCCAATCAGAGCCTCGCCGATGGCTTTCGTCTCGTCGGAAGCGTAGTCCATCAGGTACTCCTTCAAAGTCATCAATGCGTTGGGATGACAGCAGTTTTGGATCTGCCCCGTCTTACAAAGGCTCATGAAACGGTCGCCAGTCCTGCCCTCGCGGTAACATGCCGTACAAAAAGAGGGAATGTAACCAAGCTCCATCAGCCATTTGATGACCTCGTCAAGGCTGCGCCGGTCGGAAACATCGAACTGCTCTGTATCCGTAGGTCTCTCCTCCTCGGTATAACCGCCCACGGAAGTGCGGGATGCGCCCGAGATCTGGGAGACGCCCAAACGAATCACCTTCTCGCGCACCGCCTGACTTTCTCTGGTGGAGATGATCATACCCGTATAGGGCACGGCAATGCGGATCAATGCACACAGCTTGGCAAACGTCCCATCGTCGATACCATTGTCAAAAACGGAAGGATCGATATCATCCGCCCGCTTGATGCGCGGCACACTGATGGTGTGGGGTCCGACCCCGTGAACAGCTTCCAGATGTTCCGCATGCATGAGAAGTCCCGCAAATTCGTACTTATATAATTCCAGGCCAAAGAGCACGCCCAGCCCCACGTCATCGATGCCGCCCTCCATCGCGCGGTCCATGGCCTCGGTGTGGTAATCGTAATCATGCTTGGGGCCCGTGGGATGCAGCTTTAAGTAGCTCTCCTTATGATAAGTCTCCTGAAAAAGAATATAGGTGCCGATGCCGGCCTCCTTCAACAGACGGTACTCCTCCACCGTGGTGGCTGCAATGTTCACATTGACGCGGCGGATGGCCCCGTTTTTATGCTGAATGGAATAAATGGTCTTAATACACTCCAAAATATACTCGATCGGGTTATTGACAGGGTCTTCCCCCGCCTCGATAGCCAGACGCTTATGCCCCATATCCTGCAAGGCGATCACCTCCTGCCTGATCTCCTCCTGCGTCAGCTTCTTTCTGGGAATGCTCCGATTCTTCGTATGATAAGGGCAGTATACGCAGCCGTTTACACAGTAATTTGACAGATAAAGGGGCGCAAAGATCACAATGCGGTTGCCGTAATAGGCAAGTTTGATCTCCTCCGCCAACGCATAAATCTTTTCTAGGATCTCTTTGTCCTCGCAGGCAAGAAGCACCGACGCCTCTCTGTGGGAAAGACCCGCACAGATCGTGGAGCTGCCCTCCTTTCGGGGACGCGCCTTATCGAGGATCTCGTTAATAAGGGGCAGATTGTTTTTGTTTTCCTCTGCATATTGCAGGGTTTCCAAGATCTCCTCATGGTTGATAAAGTCATCTGCATGTAATGATTTCGGATCGTACATTTTTTTCCGCCTCCTTTCTTCCGTTTTATCAATGATCGCCCGACAGCCTTTCTCTTATGCTTCGTACTGTCGTACTTGCCGCATTCTATAACATCCGCTATTTATTCTCGTCGCCTTCACTGTTACGCCAAATGCGTCCGCCGGCTGTCATTCTACCTCTGCTGCATCTCCTCTACTCTCCACGATTCGATACCCCGCCTGCGCCACGCTCTCTTTCAGGGCTGCTAATCCCTCGGCCGCCTCCTGCCCGCTATGCGCCTTGTTATCGTAGAGACTGTACTGTGCACGCACCTGCACAGGAGAGAGATTCGGCATCACGACATTAGCGCCCGCTTTCAGACCAAGTTCCCGCCCCTGCGGGTGAATGGTGCCAAGCGCCGTAGTCGCAGGGATCAACGCTCTTGGAAGCGTCAATCTGGTAAGCGCCACCATAATGAGCGTGCGCTCCAAACTCCCGGCGGGATACCCCGCAAAAGGCGTATCGTGATGAGGGATAAAGGGTCCGATCCCCACCATGTGGGGCTGAAACGCCTGCAAAAACCGCATATCCGCGATCAGCTCCTCCGTGCCCTGAAAAGGAGAACCCACCATAAAGCCTGCTCCCGTCTGATAACCAATTTCCTTCAAGTTCCGCAGGCACTCCATCCGCTGGTCAAAGCGCTGATATGAGGGATGAATCTTTTCATAATGAGAACGGGTCGCCGTCTCATGCCGCAAAAGATAACGGTCGGCCCCCGCCCGGTGCCATATCTCGTAATCACCACGTGACCGCTCCCCCAGGGAAAGTGTTACCGCGCAGTCGGGATGGCTTTTTTTGATTGCACAAACAATCTTCTTGATACGCTCTGCCGAATCATTCCCATCCTCGCCCCCTTGCAGGACAAAGGTGCGGAACCCCAAACGGTATCCCTCATCGCAGCATTGACAGATCTCCTCGTCCGTCAGGCGGTAACGCTGCGCCTTTGCATTGCTTTTTCGGATACCACAATAGAAACAGTCATTTTTACAATAGCTCGATATCTCGATCAGTCCGCGGATGTAAACGTCCGTGCCATAATGCTGCCGTCGTATCTCATCCGCTTTATGAAATAACAGTTGTTTTTTATAGTCGCCCTCGATCAGGAAACGCCATTCGTCGTCGGAGAGCGTATCACCTGCAGCAAGGCGGTCTATCAGGTCTGTCATCTGTCCTCCTGCGTGCAGTTTTCCAAGGCCCTTTTTAATTCAGGCAAATCATCCGAAATGATTTCCCAGACAAGTTTTCGATTAACACCCTCATAATCATGTACAATTTTATTTCTCAAACCATAAATCTGTCTCCACGGAATTTCCTTATGTATACTTTGGTATTCTGCACTTGATTTATTTGCAATTTCACCAAGCTGACTTAAATTAAAAACACTGGCTTCAATTATTATGTCATTGCCGGCAAATTCCTCATATTTCATTCCTGCTACATAATCCAGAATCTTTTCCACATATGTCAGCATTTTGGTTATTATGATTTCATCTTTCATAAATCATCACTCCCGTGCGCTTTATTTCGTCCTCTATTTCTGTTCCCTCCTGAATATGAGATATATCTAAAACATCTACCGCTTTTTCCACTGCAATTCTTAAATCCTCAATCAAACCCACAAATCTCAATCCCCGCAGTCCACTATCGACAAGCAAATCAATGTCACTTCTTTCAGTTGCACACCCCTGACTGTAAGAACCAAACAGAGTGGCACTTTTAACCCCGTATTCTTTTAAAATCGGAGAAATCCGCATTTTAATCTGATTTATGGTATATATCTTGTCTTCAGTCGCCATAAATTATGCCCCTCCTGCAGTTAAGAACATTTTCCTGCTAATAGTATAACACATACCAGAATCTTTACAACTCCGAGGAAGGGGACCTTGTGAGATACGATATATAAAACAAAACCCCGCCAGATTACATCTGCCGGGGTCCCATACTGGGCTACAAGGATTCGAACCTTGAAATGACGGAGTCAGAGTCCGTTGCCTTACCGTTTGGCGATAGCCCATCAACAATTAGAGATTATAAAGGAAAAAGGGCCGTTTGGCAAGCCCTTTTTCCTATTTTTTTAATTAAATTTCAAACATCAGCTCTCCGTAGGTCGGAATCGGCCAATATTCCTTATCCACGATCATCTCCAACTCGTCTGCTGGCGCCCGCAGTTCGTCCATGATGACCTTTACGGTATCCTTGTAGAAGAACGCCTGCTTCTTGGCATCCTCGATCGCGGAAGCTTCTTTCTCCGCCTGTTTCAGCTTGTCAAGCGCAGTCTGCATCGCAGCCAGTTTCTCACCCACTTCCGTCAAAAGAGCATCCTGCATCGCTGCATCCGCGCCTGCCGTCTTCACCGCGTTCACGGTGTCCGCAATCTCTTTCGTATAGCGGACGACCGCAGGTATGATCTGCTTGCCCGCCATATCGATCATGGTCAGCGCCTCAATGTTGATGGACTTCGCATATGTCTCGTAAATGATTTCTTCTCTGGACTCCAGCTCCACTTTGGTGAAGATACCGAACTTCTCAAAAAGCTTCACTGCCTTGTCAGTGGTAATGGTCTGCGCCGCCTCGATCATGGACTTAATGTTCGGAAGCCCTCTCCTTGCGGCTTCTTCCACCCACTCATCAGAGTAGCCGTTGCCGTTGAAGATGATCCTCTGGTGCTTCGTCATGTACTCTTTGATGAGGTCATGAATCGCAACTTCCTTATTCTGTGCCTGCTCGAGTCTGTCCGCCGCCTCGCAGAAAGCTTCCGCAACAATGGCATTCAGCGTGGTATTCGGGCTGGCGATAGAGTCCGCGCTGCCCACCATACGGAACTCGAATTTATTACCGGTGAAGGCAAACGGCGAAGTCCTGTTTCTGTCCGTCGCGTCTTTCTGGAAGTCAGGCAGGGTGGAAACGCCTGTCAGCAAAAGGCCGCCCTCCTTCACAGAGGTTGCCGCACCTGTCTCGATCAGCTGATTCACCACATCCTCAAGCTGCTCGCCAAGGAAGATAGAAATGATCGCCGGAGGCGCCTCATTCGCTCCCAGTCTGTGATCGTTGCCGACATCGGAAGCAGACTGTCTGAGCAGATCCGCATGGGTATCGACCGCCTTCATAATGCAGGCCAGCACCAGCAGGAACTGTACGTTTTCATTCGGCGTATCGCCGGGATCCAAGAGGTTCACACCATTGTCGGTGGTAATCGACCAGTTGTCATGCTTACCGGAGCCGTTCACGCCCGCATAAGGTTTTTCATGTAATAAGCAACGCATGTTATGTTTGACTGCTACCCGCTTCATGGTCTCCATCACGATCTGGTTGTGATCCACCGCGATATTGGCTGTCTCATAGATAGGTGCAAGTTCGTGCTGGGCAGGCGCTACCTCGTTGTGCTGGGTCTTTGCCGTCACGCCCAGCTTCCACAGCTCCTCATTCAAGTCCTTCATGTAAGCGCCCACGCGTTCCCTGATAACGCCGAAATAGTGATCCTCCATCTCCTGCCCCTTGGGAGCCGGTGCGCCAAAAAGGGTACGGCCCGCAAACATGAGGTCGGTTCTTTTCATAAACAGGTCCTTATCCACAAGGAAGTATTCCTGCTCAGGGCCAACGGAAGCCGTTACCTTGGTTGCCTCGTTGTTGCCAAAGAGTCTCACGATGCGCAGCGCCTGTTCACTCAAAGCCTCCATTGAACGAAGAAGCGGCGTCTTCTTATCCAGTGCCTCACCCGTGTAGGAGCAGAAAGCGGTAGGGATACAGAGGATCGTACCGCAGCCGGACTCCTTTAAGAAAGCAGGGGATGTGATATCCCATGCCGTATAGCCTCTGGCCTCAAAGGTTGCCCGCAGGCCTCCCGAAGGGAAGGAGGACGCGTCGGGCTCGCCCTTGATCAGCTCCTTGCCCGAAAACTCAGTCAGCATCTTGCCCAGTTCATCGGGATGGGACACGAACGCGTCATGTTTCTCCGCCGTAATACCCGTCAACGGCTGGAACCAGTGCGTATAGTGGGTCGCACCGTTCTCCACCGCCCAGTCCTTCATGGCCTTTGCTACGATATTCGCGGTGCTCATGGAAAGTTCTCCGCCCTCGTTCATCACCTTTACCACTTCCTTGTAGGCGCTTCTGGTCAGACGCTCCTGCATCTTACCGAGGGTGAACACGTTCTTTGCAAAAATCTCTTCCACATTAAATACTTCGCTCATAATCTCCTCCATCCCGGTTTCAAAAAAATGCGCTCCAAAAAAACTCTTTTTTTTGGAACGCCATCGTTCTGAATACCTGTATACAATTTCTGTATTTAAGATACTCTACTTTTTCAAAAAATGCAAGCAGAATTTTTCTTTTTTATCAAAATGACAAAAAATCCAACGAAAATCCATTCCCAGACTACACTTTTTACAACGAAAGTTTATGTGATTTTCTCTTTTCAATTTTCGTTCTGCGGAACTCGCGGAGATACTTCCGTAGGAAGTTTCTCTTTGCGTAGGATATCCCCCACCTTCGCCTCCGCGGACAGCTCCACCTCAATGATCTGCTTGGGATGCGGGCAGGATTCCACGGGATTTCCCTCCGCATCGTACATGGCCAGCACCTTGGCGGGAACATTTTCTCCACTTGGCTTCATGATTTCGATCTCGTCTCCCACACAGAATTTGTTGCGCTGTTCGATGCGCGCGCGGCAGACTGCCTGTGCGTCCCGCACTTCTTTCCCCGCAGCCGCATCACCCGCCGACCAGCCATCTTTCACTACAGCCGCATCATCCGCCAGCCGCAGCTTCCCTGCTGCCGTCGCCTCGCTCACCGTCCCCAGATAAACCGCCTCGCTCACATAGGTGCTCTCGTCATAGATCTGGGTGGTCTCGTCCGCCTTGCCGAAATAAAAGCCTGTGGTAAACTTGCGGTAGGTACATTTGCCGATCTCCGCCCGATACCAGTCCATATTGGCGCGGTATTTCTCCTCGGAAGTAAAATAATCGTCGATGGCCCGCCTGTAGGTACGAGCCACAGTCGCCACATAGAGGGCGGTCTTCATCCTTCCCTCGATCTTAAAACTGTCAATGCCTGCCTCTACCAGCTCGGGAATGTACTCTATCATATTGAGGTCCTTGGAATTAAAAAGAAAGGTACCGCGGTCATTCTCAAAGACAGGCAGATACTCCCCGGGTCTGGTCTCCTCCACCAGAGCATACTTCCAACGGCAGGGATGCGTGCAGGCTCCACGGTTCGCGCTCCGCCCGGTAAAATAGCTGCTCAAAAGGCAGCGCCCCGAGTAGGAAATGCACATAGCGCCGTGCACAAAGCTCTCGATCTCCATATCCTCGGGAATGTGCTCGCGGATTTCTTTGATCTCCCGCAGGGAAAGCTCCCTCGCCGACACGACCCGCTTCGCCCCCTGCTCCTGCCAGAAACGATAGGTCAGATAGTTTGTATTATTGGCCTGCGTCGAAATGTGAATGTCGATTTCGGGGCAGATTTCCCGCGCCAGCAGAAACATCCCCGGATCCGCTATGATCAGGGCGTCCGGCTTTAGGTCTTTCAGTTCCTGAAAGTATGCCCTCGCCCCGGTAAGATCTTCATTATGCGCTAAAATATTGGCGGTCACATACACTTTCACGCCTCTCTCGTGTGCAAAAGCGATGCCCTCCGCCATCTCCTCCATGGAAAAATTCTTCGCTTTAGCCCGCAGGCCGTAGGCTTCTCCACCGATATAGACTGCATCCGCCCCAAAAATAACGCCTGTTTTTAATACCTCCAGGCTGGAGGCAGGCACCAATAATTCCGGTTTCTTCATTCCGCCCTCCTATTTTTAACCGATACTGTCACCCCATCCCCCACAGGCAGTATCGTCGTCGTCAGTGCCTCATGATGTGTCAGCTCGAAAAGATATTCCCGCATTCTGCTGTGGATCGTACGGTCCCTGCGCTCCACGGCAAACCTTGATTCCAAAATATCGCCATTTTGCAGGATATTGTCAGAAACCAGAAGGCCGCCCGGCGCAAGCAGACGCAGCACATCAGGCAGAAAATTCAGATACTGCCCTTTGGCGGCATCCATAAAAATCATGTCATAGGGGCCCGCAAGCTCCCTTAAAATATCCGCTGCATCTCCTTCCAGAAGGGTGATCGCATCTTCTCTGCCCGCCCGCCTGAAATTTGCTTTCGCCGCTGCGATCCGTCTCTCCACCTTTTCTATGGTAGTGATCTCGCATCCCACAGGAGCATATTCGCTCATCAGCAGCGCGGAAAAACCGACCGCACATCCTACCTCCAAAACGGACAAGGGCCGATGTATCGCCAGCAGAAATCGCAAAAGTGCCTGCGTCTGCGTGCGTATGATCGGCTCGCCCCCCTGTAAAGCTTCCTGTTCGATTTGATCCAAAAACGGCGTATTCCCGCTGTAAAACGAATCGAGAAAAACGTCCAGCCGCTCTGCGTCTATCACTTGCCGGCCTCCTGTGTCTCCTCCTCATCCGGAGCATTCTCCGCCATCACCGCCATCATCTCCTCCGCCGTCATCGCCGTACTCAGATCATAGATCCCGGGCTGGATCTTGCCGTGATTTTCGGACAGCAGCTCCTGGACCACAAAGAGATTGGCATCGCGGATGAGGCCGCGCTCCTCCAACATCTCGCCTACCGCCCTGACGGAAACCGGATCCTCAACATTCACACTGATGATCCTGCCTTCGCCCAGAGAAACAGGCGCTTCCGTAAAGATACGGTAGCCGTAATCGTAGGCCGCCGCCGATGCTTTGATAAGGTATGATACAAAAAGTACCAGCACCACTATTTTGATGACCAGCTCCACCGTGGAACCGATGATACCCTTTATTGTCATTGTATACTCCTATATGCCACATTCAGCTCGCACCGAGTCTGCGAAGCAGATCTCGCGATTGAGCTTGCTCAATCAGCCATATCGTAAAGTCGCATCTTCGATGCATGGATGAACTGGTTATCCGAGGTCGCAAAGCGATCCTCGAATCGAGCGCCAGCTCGATTACTCAAAATCTATGTCCTCCGCGAGTAATACGTACACTTCCTGCATCATGCGGCAGAACGCCAGTTCCGCCCGCAAAAAATCATCCACAAAGGGATTTTCCCGGAACTTCTCATATTCCATTTCAAAGGCCTCCATACGGTCAAAGAGTTCATCTCCATCCGTCTCGTTTTGAAGATCGAAATTACGCTGCCTGAACTCGTTTACTTTCTCATATAGCTCCGGCTGCTTTTTGATCTTTTCGCGTTGAAAGAAATATTCTTTGTAGGTATCGGAAGCCATGATCGTCTCTGCAAACTGACGGGCAGCTTCGATGATCTCTTTGTCTGACATGGTGACTTAAACCTCCATAATGATTGGTAGTATCATTGGCCTCCTCTTTGTGCGCTTCCAGACAAACTCACTCAGGGTATCCTTGATGACGCCCTTTAATTTGCCCCAATCCGCCTTCCTGCTCTTATCCAGGCAATCCTGCACGGCTTCTTCCACCACGCCTCTCGCCTCGTCCAAAAGCTCATCCGACTCTCTTACGTAGACAAAGCCCCTCGTCACAATGTCGGGTCCCGACAATAACTGGTCGCTGCCGGACTCCAGAGCCAGCACCACGATCACGATGCCATCTTCCGCCAGATGCTGTCTGTCACGGAGCACCACATTTCCTACATCACCCACGCCAAGACCATCCACCAGGATCGCCCCCACAGGTACTTTTCCGGAAACGACAGCCTTTTCCTCATCCATTTCCAGCACATCACCGGATTGCAGCATAAAGATATTTTCTTTTGGAATGCCGAGCCCTGCCGCGATCTTTGCCTGCGCCTTCCTATGCTTGTACTCGCCGTGGACGGGCACTGCATACTTCGGCCGCACCAGGGAATAAATCAGCTTGATCTCCTCCTGGCAGGCATGTCCGGAGACATGCACATCCTGAAAAATCACATCCGCGCCTTTCATCTGCAATTCATTGATTACATTGGTGACCGCCTTCTCATTGCCCGGTATGGGATGAGAGGAAAAAATCACCGTGTCACCCGGCATAATGGAAATCCGCTTATGGTTATCGCTCGCCATACGGCTCAGTGCAGCCATGCTCTCGCCCTGGCTGCCGGTGGTGATAATAACCGTCTTTTCCGGCGGGAAATTCTTCAATTCCTCCATATCGATCAACGTCCTGTCGGCGATCTGCAAATAACCGAGCTTGGAGGCGGTATCGATGATATTGACCATACTGCGGCCTTCCACCACCACCTTCCTGTCAAACTTCTCGGCAGTATTGATGATCTGCCGCACTCTGTCCACATTAGAAGCAAAGGTCGCAATCAGGATCCTGGTATCCTTGTGCTCCAAAAAGAGGGAATCCAACGTATGTCCCACGGTCTTTTCCGAAGGAGTAAATCCCGGCCTCTCTGCATTCGTAGAGTCACACATCAATGCAAGAACGCCCTTTTTGCCGATCTCCGCAAAGCGCTGCAGATCAATGGCATCGCCAAACACCGGTGTGTAGTCTACCTTAAAGTCTCCCGTGTGCACCACCACACCCGCCGGAGAATAAATTGCCAGCGCCGCCGCGTCCACAATGCTGTGATTGGTCTTGATGAACTCAATCCGAAACTGTCCCAAGTTGATGGACTGGCCAAACTTGACGACCTTTCTCTTAGTGGTCTTCATCAGGCCGTGTTCTTCCAGTTTATTCTCGATAATGCCCATCGTCAGCTTGGTCGCATAGATGGGTATGTTGATTTCCTTTAATACATAGGGCAGTGCCCCGATGTGATCCTCGTGTCCGTGGGTGATCACAAACCCCTTTACCTTATTGATATTATCCCGCAAATACGTGATATCGGGTATCACCAAATCGATACCCAGCATCTCGTCCTCCGGGAACGACAGGCCGCAGTCCACCACAACAATGCTATCCTCATACTCAAAGGCGGTGATATTGAGCCCGACTTGCTCCAATCCGCCCAGAGGGATAGCCTTCAGCTTCGCCGCTGACCTTTCCTGTTCATTTTTTCTCAAACAAAATTACCTCCATTTCTCATTTCCGTTTTCTTTGATTTCATACACATTCATTACACAATGTCCACGTCATCCATTATGTTTTCAAACACAGCCGCCACTGCATTTAAAGTTTCATCATCATCTACGATCTCGTAAATCGCTTCTTTCTCCTCTGTTCGAGAGACATCGCGCAAAATCAACGCCTCCCCGTCACCCTCCTCGGAATCGGTCACCAAAAGATAGTCTAGGCCGCCTATCCTCGTCTGCTCCAACACGTAAAAATCGACCGGAGCGCCGTCCTGCGGGATAAATGTAATCTTCTCCATGTAATCTTCTCCATATTTGTGCGGAATTGACATTTCGCACCTTCTGTATTATTTACGGGAGTCGAGATACCCTTGCAGGATCAGGCACGCCGCGATCTTATCCACCTGCCCGACGCGTTCTTCCCTACGCAGTCCCGCCTCTATCATCGCCCGCTCGGCCGCCACCGTGGTCAGTCTCTCGTCCCACATCGTCACGGGAAGGCCCGTCCTTCTCTCCAGTTTTTCCTGAAAGGCAAGCGAAAGCTCGGCGCGCTCCCCCAGCGTGTCGTTCATATTCTTCGGCAGACCAAGCACGATTTCCCCCACTTCATATTCCTCAATAAGTTCTTCGATGCGCGCCAACGTCTGTCTGAGTTTATTCTCACGTTCCCGCCTGATGATCTCGATTCCCTGCGCCGTAATGAGTAAGGGATCGCTGATTGCCACCCCTACTGTCTTCGCACCGAAATCTAATCCCATGATCCTCATCTGTCTTTTTCACCATAGTTGACCATCTCGGTCAACCTTTCTTCGATCCGTCAATGGAGTTTTTGATGTACTCCACCAGCATTTCCTCCACAAGCTCGTCACGCTCAACCTTCATGATCAGGCTTCTCGCACTCTTGTGGCTGGTAATGTAGGTAGGGTCGCCCGACATGATGTAGCCGACGATCTGGTTGACCGGATTGTAACCCTTTTCCGTCAACGCCTCATAGACCGTGGACAGCACCAGCTTCACGCCCGTTTCCGGCGGCTCGGTCTCCACTGTGAAAAATTGTGTATTTTCTAAATCCTGCTCCCGCATATTCTCACGCCCTTATCTGTTGTCTATTATTTCCATAAATTTCCGTGTTCATCCTTGTAGTATACCTTATTCTGTAGAAAATTTCAATTATGTAAAGTATTTTCCATTTTCTCTCTCTGCCCCCACAGCAGCAGTCTCGCATCCTCCGACAGCGCCGGCGGTACCGCCCCCGGTCTCGCCAGATAAAAGCCCTGCAAAAGATCCACGTTAAGTTCCAAAAGCTTCTTTAACTCCGACCCCGTCTCGATTCCCTCAGCGATGATGAACATATCCCGCTGATGAGCGTACTCCACGATATTCTTTACGATATGCTGCTTGTTCTCATCCACGTCCACATCCCGCACAATGGTGACATCCACCTTCACATAGCGCGGATTCAGGGCCAGAAGGTTCAGCTCGCTGTTATAACCGCTTCCGTAATCGTCCAGCGCAAAGATTCCCGTAAAGCCCTCCGCTTCACTCTTTTTGCGGATCAGTGAAAGCTCCATATTCTCTGTCTCCGTAATCTCGATGACCACGCGGTTCTGAATCTTTGCAAACCGCTGGTGATACTCTTTCTCCTCCTCCACCGTCATATCTTCGTTGGCAATGGAATTGATGAACAGAAGGGCTTCCTCTGATACCAAACCCTTATCCAGAAGCTTCACGTAACTCTCAGTAGCTACAAACATGGTGATTTTCTCGATTTCAGCCATACAGCCTTCCTCTTTGGCAATCTGTAAAACCACCTCGGGATTCACAAGACTCGGCATATCCACCCGCATCAGGGCCTCATATCCGTAAACATTGCCGTTGTCCGCCCGGAAAATCGGCTGGAAATGATAACTGATCTTCTTTGCTTCCAGCATCTGGTGGAACTCGATTCGACTCTGATCCTCGGACATCTGCTGCTTCCAGGCTTCCCTGTCAAATCTCTGCAGTAGCCCCTTCTTCGTACGCTTCACCTGATACATGGCAAAATCCGCATATTTTAAGAGCATTGCCCGATTATCGCTGTCCTGCGGATAAAATGCGTAGCCGCCGGATGCAGAAAGTCCCATATTATAACCGTCAGGCAGAACAAACTCCACCTCGTCGATGGCCTGATACAGCTTTTTCAGGCAGGCTTCTATCTCCTCCTGGTTATCAAAACCATGGAACAGTATCACAAACTCATCACCGCCCATGCGCGCGCAGATCGTGCCTTCGGGCGTATTCTCCTGAAAACATCTGGCCGCTGTCTGGATATAAAGATCGCCAAAGTTATGGCCAAATCGGTCATTTGTTGTTTTCAAATTATCCAGATCGATCATCAAAAGCGCCGCCTGCTTCATGATTTCCGGCCGCTCAAAGAGCTCGTCTGCCTCCCTGCGAAATCCCCGTCTGCCATAGAGTTTTGTCAGAATATCGCTGTCGCGCTCCCGCTCGATCTGCTTCCTCTCCAGAGTAGCGGCTGTCACATCCTCCAAAAGCCCTACCAGCCTGTCTCCGTCCTGTGTGGAAGAAGACCGCAGATAGCGCACGCTGCCGTCAGGCTGATTCATGGCGTAAACAGTGCTCCCGTCCTCCATCACTCTGGAAGTCAGATTCCTTTTGATCCCCAGTTTGATCTCACGGAAACGATCTACCGTCAAATTCTTGATATCCACATCCTTCGCGCCCATAAGCGGAAAATAATTTTCCGTCACAAACACCTTGTCAGAACCTTCTTTTAACTCGTAGCCCGCCATATCCACACTGGACATGCGCATAATCTGCGTAAAGCGGGTCGCTGAATCCATGACCTCCTGCTGTAAGTGTGCAATGGCATCGGAAAATCGATCGATCTCACGAATGCCCGTACGGGAAAAAGAAGGCAGTTCTCCCTGTCCCTCCGCTTTTCTCACCTCATCCGACAGCAGATGAATCGGTTTGGAAAGGTGGTAACTTACCAGCAGGATACCAATCAAACCAATAAGCATCGTTACCAGAAAACACGCCGTCAGCGTCCTCTTGATCTGTGTGGAAAAAGCAAAAAGATCGCTGCCTTTGGCCATGCCTACCAGATACCAGTGGTCTGTGTCAAAGGGTGCATTCCTGCTGTAGAGCGTGATCCCCCGCACCGCTCCATAGTAATCTCCTTTTGTGTCAGTGACAGCTGTCATTCCCTGATCCGTAAAGTGAAGCTGCATATCGTCAAGGGCGCTCCGACTCATGATTTCGCTAGAAAGAACGACAGGCTTTAACTCCCCGTCCTCCGCATTCCCGCAGACCAGCAAATAGGATCCGCGTTCCCGCTCTAAAAGCTCGCCGCAGGGAAGAAGTGTACCCACATAATCCGTAAGAAGCTCCACTCCAATCACGCCGTATACCGTACCATCCTCTAAAATCAGAGGCTGTGAATAAGCGATGGCATCCTTGTTATCTCCGGAAAGCCGATAGGTCTCCGTCGTCCAATAGCCGCAGGCTGCAGCGCTCAGTGTGCCGGCTTTGTCCATCGCCGTCTGGAAAGGTTTATAAAAGAAAGGCTGCTCCACGCTGTCCTGTGCAGAAAATACCGGCTGCCAGCCCGCATCCGTCGCCAGATAGTTCCCCCGCACCACCTCTACTGAGGCCCGTTCCACCAGAATATCCGCATGGCGTTCCGACGCTCTGGAAGTGGGATCAAAGTCCCGCAGATAAATGCCCTGCACTGTCTCAGGCGCTTCATTCGCAAGCGATTTCGTGTTTAAGAGCATAAATATACCCGACACCTGCTTATTATACATAGCATCGATCAGCTCCGGACATAATTCCCCGATGACCGCAGCACAGCCGCCGGGTCTGTCGAGGTCTTCCCGCGTCAGCTCTCCTCTTGCCAGCATTCCTGCCACGCAGCTATTGACTTTATCAGTCAACGCTTCCAAATCCGCCCAGCTTTGCGTCATATTGTTTGCCAGATAGCCGCCTCTGTTCTCCACCTGCTTCGCCAAAATATCTTTGGCATTCTGGTTGATGGTCTGGATCACGCCGCTCATGGCAAGGCTAACCACCAGCAGCAGCATCTCCACCGCCAGTACTGCCAAAAGCGACCTCATGGCAATTTGGAAAATAGATCTGCCTTTTTCTTTTCTTCGATCGGACATTTGGTACTCACCTATTACTGTATTTTCGCTTGTTCCTGCAAGCCGTCTTCTACTGTGCAAACTCCTGCAGGCGCTGCAGCGTCTCCTCATACCAGGCGTCAAAGTTATCATCCAGCTCAAACTCCGCCACAGATTCCTCCAGACTCAGTCCCTGCGCCATTCTCTGCACCACAACTTCTCTGTCGGCCACCGCCTTGTCACTCATGGCATATTCTAAGATATTTCTTGCCTTACCGCCGTTTTCAAAGGCTTTGGTAGTGTAAAGCTCATTGCCGTTCACGGTGTCCACACCCACGGTCAACACTTTTTTCATACCATCTTTGATTTCTGCCCCGCTGCCTTCGATGGCACTCATGTTATTCGCCGTCTTGGTCACGGGAAGATAGCCGGAATCCACGGAAAACTTAATGTTCCTCTCGTCCGCGGTAAACCACTTCAAAAATTCCACGGAAGCGTAAACCTCCGCCTCCTCGCCCTTCGTCACGACCATGCCCGCGCCCTGCTGCACTGCGTAATCACCGCCGTCAAACTGCGGGCAGGGCAGCACTTCCATCTCGATCGGATAGCTCTCGGAATCACTGATATTCACCGACTCAGGAAAGAAGGATACCCCGGAACTTGAGCCCACATAGGCGATGATATTGCCTGTCTTGATATCGTCGCTCCGAAAACGCCCGGTCGCCGCAAAATGCCCTTTGATAAAAGGAATATAATAGTTATCCCACAGCTTTTTCGCCACTGCCTTATCAAAGTTGAGCGTCATCTTGCCGTCAGCCACCTGAAAGATTTCCTGTCCCAGCTGCATACTGCCAATCAGCATATAGTTCGCCATCGCATCCCTGCCAAAGAGCGCCTTGCCGTCGTCAGGCACATCGGGCGTCAGTGAATCCGTCCATTCAAAATACTTTTCGGCCGTGGCCGTCAGCCCCTCCATATTCGCCATATCATCGTAAGATGCCCCCGTTGCCGCCGCAAACGCGTCCCAGTCCGTCTTGTTGATGACCAGCAATTCGAGAGACTTGGCTGTGGGAAAGATCTTGATCTCGCCTGTGCCCGCAAAATCTCCCTCTTTCAGGTAACTGTCTATGTAAGCGTTCTTTTCTTCTTCACTCAGATAGTCCTTCAAATCCATAACTTGACCCAACTGGTCAACCGCGTATGCCGTGTCCGCATATGCCATAAAAATATTTGGCACCTCGTCCGCACCGACTTCACCCTGCACCGCCGCCAGCACATTGGTCTCCAAATCATTCACCGAACCCTGACTGACACTCTTGACGATAATGCCCTTCTGTGCGCCAACGGATTCGTTGAACTCCTCCACCAAGCCGTCAAAAGCGCTGAGCTGATCGCCGTTATAGTAGGTCCACACCGTGATTTTTGTGGGATTTTTCGGATCCAGGGGCGACTTGCTGCCACAGGCTGAAAGAATAAGCCCCAACGCGCAGACCGCGCACAGCAATGTCGTCTTATATTTCGGTTTCATCGTCATTTCCTCCCCGTCAGTGCAATATCGATCCTTCCCCTTTTTCAGCAAATTTTGCCAGATACGCTTTTATTGTACTCTTTTTTACCTGATGGGTCAATCTTTTCATGCCACGGCCCGTGTCGGCAGCGCGCATCAGGTATGCGCCGCTTTTGCAAGCATCACGTCCTCCTCCAAAAAGGACAGGATTTGGCATGGGACGATACGGTTTGCCAAACATTGCGCTGTTTCATCATCGCCGCTTAGCGGACCTTTCATTTTCTCCTCCGCTTGTGCCTTAATTGCCACCTTGACATAATGGGGGGTATGCCCGATCCACCAGCTCCCGTCCGCCCTCTCAATACGCTCCTCAAAAAGGACAGACACCTCCCTGCCCAAAAAGGTCTCCCGAAACGCTCTCGACATCTCCCGCTCCCGCTTCATCAGCCGCTCGCTCCTTGCCGCCTTCTGCGCCTCAGTAAGCTGCCCCGGCATATCCGCCGCAGGCGTGCCCTGCCTTCTGGAATACTTGAAAATGTGCATCTCATAAAAGCCGACCCGCGAAAGAAAATCCTCTGTCTCCTGAAATTCCGCTTCTGTCTCCCCCGGGAAACCCACGATCACATCGGTGGTGATGGCCGGATTCTCATAATATTTCCGCAGCCTCATGACCGCTTCCAGGTAAGCTGCCGTATCGTATTTGCGATTCATCCTGCGCAGGACAGCGTCACTTCCGCTTTGCAGGGAAAGGTGAAAATGCGGGCAGACCTTGGGCAGGCTGCTCAGCGCTTTGGCAAATTCCTCCGTCACGATCCCCGGCTCAAGCGACCCCAGACGGATGCGTTCCACTCCCGTGATCTCAGACAATTCCCGCAAAAGCGGCAATAGCTCCGAACTGCCGCGCTCCATCGGAGATCCGCTTTGCGGAGCTCCCGCAGGAATTTTCTCCATACCGTAGGAACTCAGATGGATCCCCGTCAACACAAGCTCCTGATAGCCTGCCTTTGCAAGCCGCACCGCCTCCGCAAGCACATCCTCCTGTCTGCGGCTCCTGATCCGCCCTCTCGCATAGGGAATGATACAATAGGTACAAAACTGATTACAGCCGTCCTGAATCTTTAAAAAGGCGCGGGTGTGTCCCGAGGTCTCCCGCAGGGAAAGCTCCTCGTACACTGCGGCATGCCCGATGTCGATCCTGTGGATCTCCGGTCGACTTTCGTTTCTTTCTGCGGGCATTTGAGCCTCCCGCCCGGCCAGGTAATCCTCCAGTATCTGAACCAGCTCCCCCTTTTTGTTATTGCCGATGGCCAGATCCACCGTGCCGTCCGCCTCCAGACTCGCCTGCCCGGTCTGCACATAGCAGCCGACAGCCACCACCACGGCATCGGGATTCAGGCTTCTCGCGCGGTGCAGCATCTGCCTGCTTTTCCTGTCGGCAATGTTTGTGACCGTACAGGTGTTCACGATATAGATATCCGCCGTCTCATCAAAAGGTACAATTTTGTATCCCTTTTCTTGTAACATTTGTTGCATAAAGTCCAATTCATAGGCATTTACCTTGCAGCCAAGATTATGTAATGCTACACTTTTCATAGTAATCTCCGCATTTTTTGTAGTGTTTTATCATTGACTTTTGCTCTGCCAACATTTAGTATTAGGTTCAGAAAGTATAAAAATTAAAGGAGGTATTTCCGCAATGAAAACAGTACAGATTTCTTTAAATTCTATCGATAAGGTTAAATCTTTCGTGAATGATATCACAAAGTTTGATTACGACTTCGATCTTGTGTCCGGCAGATACGTGATCGACGCAAAATCTATCATGGGTATCTTCAGCTTAGATTTATCCAAGCCGATCGACTTAAACATCCACGCTGAGGACGGCACGGATGAGGTTATGGCAGCGCTGAAGCCCTACATCATGTAATGAAGTAAATTTCTTCAAAATCAACTTCTAACTACGGTATAGAAGAAATCCGAACAGCTCCGGGATTCCCAGGGCTGTTTTTTTACGCCTGCACCACGATCACCTCTTTGGTCGTGAGCGCCTTCTCCACCAGCTCGTCGATCCCCTCCTGCAGATTCTGCTCATGTCTCTTGATGATATTCAGATTGGGCTTGGTCACGGGATGCTTGGCCACAAAAATGGTACAGCAGTCCTCGTAAGGCAGAATCGAAGTCTCATAGCTGTCGATTTTCTCCGCGATATCCACGATCTCCATCTTATCAAAGCCGATCAGCGGTCTGTAGACAGGCATGGTGCACACCTCGTTCGTTGCCGCCAGGCTCGCCATGGTCTGGGAAGCCACCTGTCCGATGCTCTCGCCTGTGATCAGGCCCAGACACTCAGTCTCCTTCGCAATATGTTCCGCAATGCGCATCATGTAACGGCGCATGATGATCGTCAGTTCATCGTGCGGGCACTTGTCGTAGATGTAGAGCTGGATATCGGTAAAATTCACCACATGCAGCCAGACAGGTCCCGCATAAGCCGCCACCTTTGCCGCCAGATCGACCACCTTCTGTTTCGCCCGCTCGCTGGTGTAAGGCGGTGCGTGAAAGTACACGGCATCGATCTTCACACCGCGTTTGGCGATCATCCATCCCGCCACCGGAGAATCGATACCGCCCGACAACAACAGCATCGCCTTGCCGCCTGTCCCCACAGGCATCCCGCCGGGTCCCGGTATGATCTCAGAATAAAGATAGATCTTGTCCCTGATTTCCACATGCAAAAGGATGTCCGGCTTATGCACGTCCACCCGCATCTCGGGATAGGCATCAAGGATCACCCCGCCCAGTTCCACGTTGAGCTGCATGGAATCGAGCGGATAATTTTTACGCGCCCGTCTTGCCGCCACCTTAAAAGTCTTGTTCCTGTCAGGATACGCGTCGCCCACGAAGCGCACTACATCTTCGCAGAGCTTTTCAAAGCCCTCGTCCTCCACATACACCACAGGGCAGATACCGGAAATGCCAAAAACCTTTTTCAGGCTCTCCACCGTCTCCTCAAAATCAAAGTCCGAGAGGGCATCTACATAGATGCGCCCGTCCGTCCTGCGCACCGTAAACTCCCCTTCTGCCTTTTTCAGGGCGTACTTGATCTGTTTGACCAGTGCCTCCTCAAAGAGGTAGCGATTCTTGCCCTTGACGCCGATTTCCGCGTATTTGATCAGAAATGATTGATACATAAGCAGCACTCCTTTTTCCCGTTTATCCGCTAATTGCGAAACTCATCACAATGGTAAAACAATTGTGCAAATAGTATAACCATAAGCAGACCCTTGGAGAACATTGGTACTTGACGAGGTTATTTCGAGTCTCGTACCATTATGTTCGACGGAGCGAAAGCGCGTCTGCGTTGGTTATGCTATTTGTACAATTTTAGCAAAGATAATGGAGTTTCGCATCAACTTAGCGTCTCGTATATTTCCTCAGTTTCGGCACGATCTCCTCCAGATTTTGGCAGGTGTATGCAATCTCCTCCTGAGTCGTAAAACCGGAAAGGCTAAAACGAATGGTGGACTGCAAAAGCTCCTTCTCCACGCCGACAGCCTTTAAGGTAGCCGACGGCTGCGGCTTGTGAGCGGCACAGGCGCTTCCGGCGGAAACATAGATCCCCCGCTCCTCCAGCGCATGCAGAAGCACCTCGCTGCGCACGCCCCTGAAGGAAACACTCACAATGTGCGCCGCGCCTTCCCTGCCGGGACAGCCGTTTATGATCACATCGGGTATACTCTTGACCCCATTAGTCAATTGCTCCCGCAGCCCATAAATCCTTTCCACATCCTGCTCCAAATTCTCATACACCATCTCCGCCGCTTTGGCAAAGCCCGCGATTCCGGGCAGGTTCTCCGTACCTGACCTAAGCCCACGCTGCTGACCGCCGCCGTACATCACAGGGCTTACCTTTGCTCCCTCCCGCAGATAGAGAAGCCCCACGCCTTTTGGACCGTGAATTTTATGGGCGCTTGCAGAGAGCATATCAACCTGCATCTTTTTCGGATACAGTCTGACCTTGCCGAAACCCTGCACCGCATCTACATGAAAAAGCGTTGCCTGATTCTTTCTTTTGATCAAAGCGCCCGCTTCCGCGATCGGCTGGATGCTGCCGATCTCATTGTTGGTGTGCATGATGGAGACTAAAATAGTGTCGGGCCTGATGGCATCCGCCAGTTCGTCAAGCGAAATCCTCCCCTCCCTGTCCACGGAGAGATAAGTCACCTCAAACCCCTGATTCTCCAGATAGGCCATGGGCTGCAAGACCGCCGGGTGCTCGATCTTCGTCGTGATCAAATGCCTGCCGCTCCTATGGTTTGCCATCGCCGCACCGATTACCGCAATATTGTCAGACTCTGTCCCGCCGGAAGTAAAAAAGATTTCCTTTTCATTCCCTTTTAAAAACTTCGCAAACGTTTCATCCGCGTATCTTAAGTAGGCTTCCGCCTCCACTCCCTTGTGGTGCAGGCTGGAAGGATTCCCGTAATCTTCGCACAAGATCCTGTGCATCAACTGCGCGGCCTCCGTAAAACAGGCGGTGGTCGCGGAATTATCCAGATAGACTTCCATTGCTGTTATTTCCTTCCTAAACCCTATATTTCTACAATATGATTTACGCTTCTAAATGGTACATCAGCCAGGAGAGGACGACCAGCCCTGCCGTCTCTGTGCGCAGGATACGCCGCCCCAAAGTAATGGGCGTGACACCCTCCGCAAGGGCCATCTCCACCTCGCCCTCCTCGAAGCCGCCCTCCGGCCCGATCAAAACCGCCACGCTCTTTCCCGGTTCAATTCCTTCTATGAGCTGCCTGGTCTGCGCCATGCCGTCCTCCGACAATTCATAGGGAAGGAGACGCACATCCACCTCTCCCGCATAGGACAGCGCCTCCTTCATCGTCATTGGCATCCTTACCACGGGGATAACGCCCCGTCTGCACTGCTTGGCAGCCGCCTCCGCAATCCCCTGCCAACGGCTTACCTTCGCCTGCGCTTTCTTTTCGTCCAGCTTCACCACACAGCGTCTGGCCGCCACGGGAATGATCTCATACACCCCGAGTTCCACTGCTTTCTGCACGATGAGTTCCATCTTATCCGCTTTGGGAAGACATTGAAAGAGATAAATCTTAGAAGGCAGTTCCACGCCTTCTTCTTTGACAAACCGCAGGGAACAGATCACCTCGTCCTGCGCAAATTCCTCAATGCCGCAGCGGTACTCCTTATCGTCCCCACTGCACCTGACCGCAATCTCTTCGCCGATCTTCATGCGCAGCACGTTTTTCATATGATTCACGTCGTTGCCCGTAATCACGACACGCCTATCCTGAATCTGGGACGGTTCCACAAAAAATTGATACATATTCAAACTCCGTTGATCCGCCAAACGCGCATCGTTCTTTCTTCATCTGCCCGCAATACAGCATTCCGCGCATCAATCTTCCTGCGCTTCCTCCGTTTGCGGAATCTGCTGTGGAGATTCCGTCTGTACCTTAACTTCGCACAGTCTGCGCTCCTCCCGTTTCTTCTTCAAGCTGCGGATCGTTGTCACCAGTTTTACGATCACCACAAACACCACGACGCCCAAAACGGCTCCCGCACTGTCAATGCACACATCCGAAAAACGCCCCGCGCGCCCCGGCACAAAAAGCTGGTGTATCTCGTCGCTGGCAGCGTAAACGGCTGCCGCGCCGGAAGCAGTCAAACCGTGTCTGAGCAGACTCATTTCCCACTGTCCGATCCAGATAAAAATCAGGACGGACAAGATACCAAACTCCGTCATATGCGCCGCTTTGCGCACAAAACCCTCGATGGCATCCGCGATCTCCTTGACCCGCGCGTCGCTTAAGTCCAGATTAAAAAACGTTCTGGTATTGCTCACGAGCTGGTAGGTAAAGCTCTGGCTCACGGCGCCGGACTCCTCTTTTGTCTGCGCGGAAAAGGCAAAAATGATACACATCCACATGATTGCCAGCACGCCTGCCAGATTCCGCAGAAAGACGATTTTCATTTTCTTCCGCCGCGCCGCGATTTTCTCCTGTTTGCTTTCTTCCGGCTTCACTTCTTCCTGTTTAGCCGCTTCCTGTTCTTCTATTTCTTCTTTCTTCATATCCTGTTCCATTTCATTTTAAATATTTATATTGCTTTGATTTCTATATATAGTCATTTGTATGCCTGCCGCTTTTCGTCAGTCAGTTTTTCGCGCAGTCACAGACCGCCACTCACCCTGCGCAGTCACTTCCAGTACTGTCAGTCCTGCTGCCTCGCAGGCCCGCGTTACCAAATCTTCCTTCCCTTCAATAATGCCCGATGTAATATAGACGCCGCCCTTTTTCAGGCAGGGCACAATGACTGGTGTCAGCGGCACCAGCACATCCGCCAAAATATTTGCCGTCACGATATCATACGTTTCAACGCCTGCCTGATCCTGCACTTCCTGTTCGGTGATGATGTTGCCGATCAGCAGCTCAAAATCCTTTTTAGCAATCCCATTCGCCTGCATATTCTGCGCTACGGCTTCCACCGCACAGGGATCAAGGTCTGTGCCAAACGCATGACCCGCACCGTACATCAGCGCTAAAATGGCAAGAATACCGCTGCCTGTCCCCACGTCCAAAAGCTCCGCTCCCGGCGTCAGATACTTCCAAATCTGCCTGATACAAAGCTGCGTGGTCTCGTGCATCCCCGTGCCAAAGGCCGTGCCTGGATCGATATGCAGGATCCTTTTATCCCTATCTTCTTCCCGCACTTCCTCCCAGGAAGGGATCACCAGCAGATCGTCTATCGTAAATTGATGGAAATACTGCTTCCAGTTATTGATCCAGTCAATATCTTCCGTCTCAGACACGGTGACAGTCCATTCGCCGATCTCCATATAGGAGCGGACCTCCGCAAGCGCCTCCTCGATCAGCGCAAGCACGCTCTCCTTAGTGATCGTCTTTGCCGCCCCGCTGCCTGCTTCCGCCTCGGTCACCGTTTCCCCATCTGCCGCCACATCCATCGTTTCTTCGCCTGCCACCTGACTGCTCAGGCGCAAAGAGCCATCCTCACGCTCCTCCACAAAGAAGCTTAAGTAGGCAACGCCGTCGTCGGCCTCGGCCTCGGGCAGAATATCCACGAACATCTGCTCCTTCTCAAGGGCAGTCAGGGGCACCTTATCCTCGATCTGCGCCCCCTCAAGCCCTCTGTCGTAGAGCTCGCTGATGATGATGTCCTCTGCATCTACGACTGTTTTAATTTGAAATTTCATCCACTTCATAACATCCCGCCTTCCACGGAGACTGCGTAACAAGCGTTTCTTCTCGTTCACCTTTCGCTGAGCTCCAGAAGCTTCTGCTTAAGGTCGTTCTCCATCACCCGCATTTCTTCCTCAGCCACACGGCGCTTCTCCCTGCCATCGGCCTGGATCTTCATGACCTCGTCCAGGGTGGAAATCAGGTTTGCGTTGGTGGTCTTTAACGTCTCCATATCAATGATGCCGCGCTCAGACTCTTTTGCGCTCTCGATGGAAGCAGTCTTTAAGACTTCCGCATTCCGCTTCAAAAGCTCATTGGTCATATCGGAAACTTCCCGCTGTGCCCTCGCCGCCTGCTCTGCATGGGTCACACCCAGAGCCAGCACCATCTGGCTTTTCCAGAGGGGAATCGTATTGACGATCGTTGACTGGATCTTCTCCACCATCATGGTGTCGCTGCTCTGCACCAGTCTGATCTGAGGCGCTGTCTGAATGGATACCATTCTCGTCAGTTCCAGATCGTGAATCTTTTTCTCAAAGCGGTCGCAAAGAGCCTCTAAATCTCTGGCCGCCTGCGCATCCTCGGGCAGACCGCTCGCCTTTGCTTTCTCCAAAAGCGCGGGCAGTTCCGTCTCCCTGGTCTCGGCAAGCTTCTTTTTGCCCGCCAATATGTACATGGAAAGCTCCTTAAAATAATTCAAGTTCAGGTCGTACATCTTGTCAAGAATCGAAATGTCCTTTAACAGCATGACCTGATTATTTTCAAGCGCTTCGCAGATCTTGTTGACATTGGTCTCCGCCTTGGAATACTTTGTCTTGATGGCCTCCAGTTTGTGCGCAGGCTTTTTGAAGATGCCAAGGAACCCCTTCTCCTCCTCGTCAAAGCCTTTTAACTGCGTCACCACTTCGGAGAGCATGTCGCCCACCTCGCCAAGGTCCTTGGTCTTTACATTCTCTAACGCGTTTCCCGAAAAGTCCGCCATCTTCTTCTGCGTACCCACGCCGTACTGTAAAATGGCCGTAGAATTATGCAGGTCGATCTGCTTTGCAAATTCATCCACCTGCCGCCTTTCCTCGTCGGTAAGGATAGAGTCGTCAAGTTCCTGTTTTACGGCTTCCGTCTTCGGAAGTTCGGCAAGGGGCGCCTGCTCCTGCACCATCGTCTCCACCTCGCCAAATACCAAAGTGGGTGCCTGCTGTTCCAACAATTCTGTTTCGCTCATAATATCCTCCATGCCGGAGCTTTAGGCGAAGGCCGCGTGCCAAATGTCAAATTTGACTCTGCGATTCCGAGTTTGCGGCTCCAACGCAAACTCGCGATTGAAAAATCAGCATATCAGTGTGATTTTTCAATCTGTCCTCCTTTGTTTTATAAGTATCCATCTTGTTTCAGTATCGTATGTAGCGCCGAGATATCCGACTGGATATCCCAAGCTTTTTCCCGAAAAAGTTCATCTAAGAACTTCTCAAAGGCTTCGTTGATATTGTCCACCGCATTCTCGATCTCCCGCTTGGTCTGCTCCACATTGGATAAGTCAAGCTGCTGCCTGTCCAGATCGCGGTACGCCTCCAAAAGCTTTTTGGTGGTAGGCAGGTAAAAGCTCAACATCTTACGCAACTCGGGCGCCAGTTCCGGCTCCTTTTCCACCTGCTCAAAAATCCTTGTCACTAAAATCTCCAGACGATCCAGCTTATCCGACATTTCCTCGCCGGGAATCTCGTTGTTGCACTGCCTGATCAGGCGTACATAACTTTTTCCTTCTTCAATGACCTCGCCAGCCTCGCCCAGACGCTCTTTCTCCTGCTGCCTGCGCTCCTCCGCCATCTTTTCGATTTCCAGCTTTTTCTGCTCCTCCTCGTAATTCTTCTGGGTGAGCATATACTGATTGTACATGGCGTCGCTGGCGATCAGGCAGGTTTCTTTTTCATCCAGGCGGCCCTGCTTGAACATCCCAAGCTGCAGCATTTTTTTGATGTCACTTATGACAAACCGTTCGCTTTTACCTGTTTTATCAGCTATTTCCCGAATCGGGCAGTACAGTCTGTCCTTCACCATCTCCACATAGCGTTTGTAGCGCTCGGCACGGCCCGTCACCCTGGTTCCGCGAATCCCTATGCCAAGTCCTGCGGCAATGAACAGGCCGCTTGCAACAAGTGAAGCCACGCCTGCTGAGTCTACGATTGCTCCCAGTACCGCCAATGCCCCCAGGCCCGCAACGCTGTAGCCCACGCACATACCGACCACTCCCGATACGGAACCCTTCGGCGTACGCTGAAACAGTCTGGTGTCAGGACGCGTGTTTGGCTTTCTGTACTGCGGCAGATGCGCATAGGGAGTCTGCCGCTGCATATAAGTATTCCCCGCATTTCCGCCGCCAAGTCCGCCCGCAGCACGGCTGATACCGTTTCCCACATTGTTCACGACACGGTTTACGCCTTCGCCGACTGCTCCCACGGTACGGTTCACACTTTCTCCCACCGTTCCCATGGTACGGTTTACTTCCTGCATGGTGCGGTTAATGGTCTCGTTTACCGTGTCACCGATATTTTTGCCAAGGTTTGTAAAATTGCCCGTATCAACTGCCTGTTGTACCTGATCGCGAATCTCCTCGCCGGCCCGATACCACTCATTCCTGTCCATACTCTACAACGTCTCCATATTCATCCCATATATTGCAGATCCAGGTGCTTCCCTGATTAAAGATGATCTCCTCGCCGTTCTCGTCGTAAAACTTCGCGGGCGTGAAATCGCCGTCATAACGCTCCCATCTGCCCTTGACGACTCTGCCGTTAGTAAAGACGATGGCATCTCCTTCGCCGTGTACGCCAAAGGCCAGATAATCGTGGTCATCCCTTTTTTCACCATGGCAGTACTGGAACACCACGTTGCTGACGGTGAGCTGATCTCCCGTGAGCTCGTCGATCTGCTTCTTGCCATCCTGATAACGATAATAGAGCTGATCGTCCTCATGATATTCAAAGTAAGGATGGTACGCGCCATAGCCGCTCGAATTTTTCCCGGACTTTCCGCCGGGATAAATGTAAGCAGCCTCCTCATTATCCGCATACTCTGCCCTCACATCATCCGCCACGAAAAGGAAGGGCGGCACATAAGCACTGTCATACTTCCAATCATACCCAAGCCTGTCCACCGCGTCAAACAGACCGTCGATAAAAAGATACCCCGTAAATTCCAACGCGTAACCGGGACGCTTATATCTGCCAAACGCCTCGTCCGCCGGATTATGGATACCCGTCACTGCCGCGCTGACATTGTAAACTTCCGGGCGGTTGATCAATTCTTCTACATAAGGCACGGCCAGTCCCCAGTTACAGTAGATCGCCTCATAGCCCATGGCCTGATAAACGTAATAATCTCTGCTGGAACGAACGGGACCGATCCTGTCAAGGTCATCAAAATCCTCAACCACCGCCATCAGGCGAGTGATACGTCCCTCCACAGGCGCCTCATAAATGATGGCGGCGCGTGAAATCCCGTACTGCGGCATAGCCGGCGCATTATTGGGGATCATCACCGCAATCGGACGTCTCAGCGCCTGCTCCTTATTCGTCCACTTTCCTGTCAGGTAGCTCTGGATCTGACCGCCCTTTTCCTCCCTCACATCAATGACGGGATAAGCGGTGGTCAGCTCCGGTTCGGGTTCCGGCTCAGGCTCAGGTTCCGGTTCCGGCTCATCAATCACCTGCTCCTCCACGATCGGCTCAGGTTCCGGTTCAGGTTCCGGCGTCTGTGCCTTGCCGCACGCCGCTGCCAGGATCATGATCAGCAAAGCGCCCACAAGCACGCGGCCCTGCAATTTCGCCGTCTGCTCCTTCTCTCCATTCTTGCGTAATCTCATATTTCCCTCCATGCCTGCGCTGTCTTTGCGCACCCCTTTCTATCATCGTTCAAATCCCAATTTATTCTCAAAAGTTAGCGTTTGACTTCTGCACCTATTTTATACTACCATAAAAATGCAAGAAAAGCCATGAGAATCTCTCCTGGCTTTTCTTGCATTTCTCTATGCCCTATTCGACATTAAAATTTAAATTTTTTCTTCTTTTTTCCGCCGCCGTTTGCGTCGTCGTTCTGGTCGGAGGTTATGTTCTTCGCCGCGTTTAAGCTGTTGTCCGTACTCTCGTCAAACTGCTTTAAAAGCTCTTTCGCTTCATGGGAAAGCTTATCGGGCACCTGCACCACCAGCGTCACGTAATGATCGCCGCGCACGTCCTTGCTTCGCAGGGAAGGCACTCCTTTTCCTTTTAAGCGGACTTTGGTGTCGGTCTGCGTTCCCGCTTTTACCTCGTAGATCACCCTCCCGTCCACCGTATCGATCACGATATCACCGCCCAGCGCCGCAATGGCAAAGGACATGGGCACCGTGGAATAGATGTTCTCGTCCTGCCTTTGGAAGATGGGATGTCTTCCCACAACCACTTCAACCAGCAGATCCCCTCTGGGACCGCCATTCGATCCCGGCTCGCCTTTATCGCGGATGCGCACACACTGTCCGTTGTCAATACCCGCAGGGATGGAAACCTGAATCTTTTTCTTATTGGCAATATAGCCCGTACCGCGGCAGTCGGGACATTTGTCTTTGATCACCTTACCCGTTCCGTGACAGTCGGGACAGGTCTGCACGTTTCTGACCGTACCGAAGAAGGACTGCGAAGTGAATACCACCTGTCCCTTACCGCCGCACTTCGAGCAAGTCTCGGGACTGGTCCCCGGCTTTGCGCCCGTGCCGTGGCAGGCAGTACACTCGTCTTTGAGCGTCAGCTCGATCTCCTTCTCTACACCAAAGACCGCCTCCTCAAAGGTAATGCGCACGCTGGTGCGGATATTCGCGCCTTTCATGGGGCCGTTTCCTCTGCCGCCGCCACGTCTGCCGCTGCCGAAAAGATCCCCAAAAATATCGCCGAAGATATCTCCGAAATCCGCGCTGTTGAAATCGAAGCCGCCGAAACCGCCCGGGCCGCCCGCACCGTCGAAGGCAGCATGACCATACTGGTCATACTGTCTCCTTTTCTCAGGATCGCTGAGGACCGCATAAGCTTCCGAGGCCTCCTTAAATTTTTTCTCCGCCTCCGCGTCCCCCGGATTCATATCGGGGTGATATTTCTTCGCAAGGACTCTGTATGCTTTTTTGATGGCGGCATCATCAGCGCTTTTCTCTACGCCGAGCACCTCATAGTAGTCTCGTTTCTGCTCTGCCATGACTTTATCCTTCCCTGGATTCTTTTAAGGTCTTATACTTCGCGGAACTCCCCGTCTACGACATCATCCGCGCCGCTGTTGTCCGCAGGACCTGCCTCCTGCGCGCCGCCCATGTTGCTCATGTCGGGGCCGCCCTGCGCCTGCTGCATATTCTCATACATCTTCGTGAACAGCGCCTGTGCGGAGTTCGTCAGTTTCTCTTTCGCCGCCTTCAACTCGTCAAGCTGGCTGTCGGTAAGCTCCTGATCCTTGGTCTTTTCCAAAATATCCTTGACTGCCTGGAGATCAGCCTCCACGCTTGCTTTTTCGGAAGCGTCGATCTTGTCGCCCACTTCGTTCAATGCCTTCTCGGTCTGGAATACAAAGGAATCCGCCTCATTTCTGGTATCGACCGCCTCTTTGCGCTTCTTATCCTGTGCTTCGTACTCTGCCGCTTCCTTGACTGCCTTTTCGATCTCGTCATCGGACATATTGGAGCCGGCCGTGATGGTAATGTGCTGCTCCTTGCCTGTGCCAAGATCCTTCGCGGACACATTCACGATACCGTTAGCATCGATATCGAAGGTCACCTCGATCTGCGGTACACCGCGCATTGCCGGCGGGATACCGTCCAGTCGGAACTGTCCGAGGGACTTATTGTCTTTTGCAAACTGTCTCTCACCCTGCAGCACGTTGATGTCCACCGCCGTCTGGTTGTCGGAGTAGGTGGAAAACACCTGGCTGTGCCTGGTGGGGATGGTCGTATTTCTCTCAATCAGTCTGGTCGCAATGCCGCCTGCGGTCTCAATAGAAAGTGACAAAGGTGTCACATCCAGCAGAAGGATCTCACCTGCGCCCGCATCGCCCGCAAGCTTACCCCCCTGCACGGAAGCACCGAGAGCCACGCACTCATCGGGATTTAAGGACTTGCTGGGCTCTTTGCCCGTGAGCTGTTTTACCTTTTCCTGCACCGCAGGCACACGGGTGGAACCGCCTACCAAAAGCACTTGGCCGATATCCGCATTGGTCAGACCCGCATCCTTCATCGCGTTCTGCACGGGCACAGCCGTTCTCTCTACCAGATCGCTGGTGAGCTCATCGAACTTCGCTCTGGTCAGGTTCATATCAAAGTGTTTCGGGCCATCCTGCGTCGCCGTGATAAACGGCAGGTTGATATTCGTGGTAGTTGCGGAAGAAAGCTCCTTCTTCGCCTTCTCAGCCGCCTCTTTCAGTCTCTGAAGGGCCATCTTATCTTTGGAGAGATCAACGCCCTCCTTTGCCTTGAACTCAGAAAGCATCCAGTCGATGATCTTCTGGTCAAAATCGTCGCCGCCCAGATGCGTATCGCCGTTTGTGGCAAGCACTTCGATCACGCCGTCGCCGATTTCAATGATGGACACATCAAAGGTACCGCCGCCCAGGTCGTAAACCATGATCTTCTGCTCTTTTTCGTTGTCCAGGCCGTAAGCCAGCGCCGCTGCCGTAGGCTCGTTGATGATACGCTTCACATCAAGGCCCGCGATCTTGCCTGCGTCCTTGGTCGCCTGTCTCTGAGAATCGTTAAAGTATGCGGGGACGGTGATAACCGCCTCCGTCACGGTCTCGCCCAGATAGCTCTCCGCATCCGCTTTCAGTTTCTGCAGGATCATTGCGGAGATCTGCTGAGGCGAATACTTCTTGTCATCAATGGTGCGGCCTCTGTCCGTACCCATATCTCTCTTGATGGAAGCGATGGTGTTATCCGCGTTGGTGACTGCCTGACGCTTTGCAGGCTCACCTACCAGACGCTCGCCGTTCTTCGTGAATGCCACAACGGACGGTGTGGTGCGCGCGCCTTCCGTGTTCGCGATGACAGTGGGCTTGCCGCCCTCCATTACTGCCACACAGCTGTTTGTTGTTCCCAAGTCGATGCCGATAATTTTACTCATAATATTTACTCCTTTTCCGAAGCGCTCACGCTTCTATGAAATTTATAATTGCAGTTATTATTTCTTTTCTTATCTTGAATCCTACCGCCCGTTGTTCCGTCTTCTGTATGAATGCTGTTGTTTCATTTGCAGTATTCACAACGTAGAAATTGCTTTCGCTCAGCCCGTACTCCCTCAAATACCTACTGAACCACCGCCACCATACTGTGCCGTACAACGCCCTCGCGGTAAGTGTACCCTTTTTGCAGCTCCTGCGCCACGACCCCGCTCTCAAACTCCTCACTCTCCACCTGCATCACCGCGTTGTGGAAATCGGGATTAAATTCTTCCCCGACTGCGGGAATTGGCTTCACATCCAGATTCTCAAGCTCTGTCATCAGCTGCTTGTAGATCATCTGCATGCCCTGCGCAACTGCGCCTTCCTGCTCTCCCTCAGGGATACTTGCCAACCCTCTCTCAAAATTATCCACCACGGGCAGGATCTTTTCGATCACGCTCTTGGCTCCGGTCTCAAACATGGCCGTCTTTTCTTTCTCCGTCCGCTTGCGAAAATTTTCAAATTCAGCCATCTGCCGCTTCACGCGGTCCTCAAGTTCCTCGATCTTTTCCTTGAGAGCGTCCTGCTTCTTATCTTTCTTTTTCTTTTCCTTTTTTTCCTCTTTCGGCGTGGGGCCTTCCTGTGCGCTCTCCGCCGCAGCGTCCTCCTTACCCTCCTGCGCCGCCTCTGTTTCCTGTTTGGCTTCTTGCTCCAATTCTTCTTCCACTTCGTTTGTCCTGTCTTTTTCTTCTGCCATCACACTCATCTCCAATCTATTTATTGACCTGCTTGGTCATCAATGCGGAGAATGCCGCTTTCAGGCATTCTCACCCTAGTGTTTATATAAATCATCCAGCTGATTCTTTAACAGCCGCAGATTGCTCACGACCTTCTCGTAATCCATGCGCTTGGGTCCAATAATACCAATCGTGCCTTTCATGCCCTCGTCCAGCTCATAGGTAGCTGTCACGATGCTGCAATCCTTCATGCCGGCCACCGGCGTCTCACTGCCGATGTAAACCTGAATGCCTGTATTGTTTTCATCTGAAAGGTTATCCTGCACAAGCTCCGTCAAAAGCTGCTTTTCCTCAAAGGTCGTAATCAGCTCGCTCGCCCGCTCATGGTCCGCCAGCTCGGGGTACTTAAAGAAGTTCTTCGCGCCGCTGGTGTAGATCTCCAAATCCTCATCAGCTTTGATTGCTTCCGCTACCGCGTCGATGACACCTGCCACGATTTCGCTGTGGATACCTGCCTGCTGCTTGAGGGCGGCAATCATGCCCAAGTTGATCTCCTCTAATGAGAGGCCGTTTAAGTGGGTGTTTAAAAGGATGTTCAGCTTTAAGAGCGTCTCGTCGGTAAGCTCTTCCTCCACCGTCAGCATCGTGTTCTTGATCACGTTGCCTTCCACCACGATGACCGCCAGCAAATGCTGTGCATCCACTCTCGAAAGCTGGATAAATTTCAGCTTATTTCGGTGATACTGCGGAGCCGATACCATGGCTGCATACTCGGTATTGTTCGCCAGAAGTTTCGCTGCCTGTTTCAGAAGATGATCGACCTTATCTTCCTTTTCCAAAAGAAGCTCCTTGCGCTCCTCCACCTCGCGCTCTTTTTCCTCCATCATCTTATCGACATAGAGGCGGTATCCCTTGTCAGAAGGAATCCTGCCCGCAGAAGTGTGGGGCTGTAAAATGTATCCCAGCTCCTCCAGATCCGCCATCTCGTTGCGGATCGTCGCCGAGCTTAAGTTCAGGTCAGTGTACTTGGAGATGGTACGACTGCCGACCGGCTCGCCTGTCTCCAGGTAATTTCGGATGATGGCCTGCAATATGATATATTTTCTTTCGTCCAGCTGCATCCCGTCTCCCTCTGCCGGAGTAAATACCCTCAAGATCCGGCATTCCCTCCGCGAGCTTCGCGCTGCGAATCTCGATTGATTGTTAGCACTCAATTCGTTAGAGTGCTAACACCTTCTGGTAGTAAGGTATCACTTCTTAATTTCTTTGTCAACATCATTTTTATAAAATTATTATTAACTGCAAATAAGCAGACTCAAGATGCTTTGCATCTTTCGTTCGCGCATATAAAGAAAGGCAGTCAATCCAGTATGTCCTGAATTGACTGCCCACATTCGCTGTCTGTTCTTATTATTTAGATGCCGAAGTTTCCTGCCACATCACCGTTGATCACATAGTAAACTACGCTCTCCTCAGGCTTTACGTAAAGCTCAACGCTCTTGAAATCGCCAACCTTTTTCTTAAGGTCATATTTCCAGACATCCTTTGCGATCTTTACCAGATCTTCTGTCGTGTAGGACTTACCCGCAAACTCTAAATGCAGGCTCTCCTTCACTGCTGCCTTTCTGGTCGTACCGGCTGCCTTGGTAGTCTTCTTTGCCGTAGTGGTCTTAGCGGTCTCCTTTTTAGCTGCAGCAGGCTTTCTGCCGGGTTTCTTTGCCGCATTCTTGGAACCGGGCTTTCTGCCGGGTTTCTTCTTCTCTGCAGGAGCCTTTGCTGCTTCTGTCTTGGTCTCTGTCGTAACCTCAGCCTTTACTGCTGCGGGCTCGGTCTTAGCTGCAGGTGTTGCCACGGGTGTCGTTACTGTAGATGTCTTTGTATCTGCCGCCTTGCTGATTTCAGGTTTCTTGATCTCTGCCATGAGTAATCTCCTTCCCCATCCTCTCACAAATACTTTTCCATAATCCGCGCCGTACCTATACGTATTCTGTACGGCCCCATTATTAGTATCATAGCTCAGTCAAACGGGACTGTCAACTAACAATCTGTAAGAAATAGTGAATTTTTATCATAAAATATTATACGAAATGCCATAAAAATGAAGAAAAAACGCCTCATTTCCTACTTTTTAGGCGAATGCAAACCAGGCAAGCACTGCGATTCCCAGCACGATCCGATACCATCCAAACACCTTGAAATCGTGTTTTTTAATGTAACCCATCAGGAATCTGATCACCAAAACCGACACCACAAATGCCACGATCATTCCTAGCGCCAGAATCATCAATTCCTCTCCGGTAAAGGAAAATCCAAACTTCACAACCTTTAAAAGGCTTGCCCCCAGCATCACGGGAATCGCCAAAAAGAAAGTGAACTCCGCCGCCACAGTTCGCGACACTCCGATCAAAAGCGCTCCCACAATCGTCGCGCCCGAACGGGACGTACCGGGAAAGACCGCCGCCAAAAGCTGAAACACGCCAATCATCAGAGCGACCTGATAAGTTATTTGATTAAGTTCCGTAATTCCCGGCGTCATCTTTTTATTTCTGTTCTCAATCACGATAAAGGCGATACCGAACACAATCAGCGCAATGGCTACGCACCAGGGATTATAAAAGAGCGCGTCCAGCACATCGTCAAAAGCCAGCCCAATCACCGCCGCCGGAATACAGGCCACAAGGATCTTGAACCAGAGCACAAAAATGTCTTTTTGCACCACGGGTTTCTCCCGAAAATGAAAGGGAAAAATCTGCTTCCAAAACAGGAGTACCACCGCCAGGATCGCGCCCAGTTGGATCACCACCAGAAACATCTCCCAAAATTCTTCACTTACATTGAGGGTCACAAATTCATTGAGCAGAATCATGTGTCCCGTACTGCTGATGGGAAGCCATTCCGTGATGCCTTCCACAACGCCGAATAAAATTGCTTTTAGAATTTCTATGATATCCATAAATCACCTCACAGTCCGCAGTCTTTCGCCAGCCCACGGAACGCTTCAAGCGACCGCTCCACCTTCTCCGTGTCGATGCAGTAAGCGATACGGAAATATCCCTTTACGCCGAAAGTATCGGAGGGCACCAAAATGAGATCGCGTTTTTTCGCCAGTTCGGAAAAGGCAGGCGCATCCCCACCGGGCGCTTTTGGGAACATATAAAAGGTACCGCCGGGCTCCACGCACTCAAATCCGAGAGATATAAGCTCTTTATATAATATGTTTTTATTTGTCTCATAGACCGAAAGATCCGCCGTCAGTTCCAGAACTTCCGCCACCGCCAGCTGTATGATGGAGGGCGGACAGTTGTGCCCCGTCCCGCGCGAGATCTGACTGCACATCACGCTGATGATATCTGCATCCGTGCACTTCGGGTTCACCGCCACATAGCCGATCCGCTCTCCCGGCAGGGAAAGAGACTTGGAAAACGAATAGCAGGAAAGGGAATTATCATAAAACTTAGAAGGATAAGGCGCATCCACCCCCGCAAACACGATCTCCCGGTAAGGTTCGTCGGAGATCAGGAAGATATCGTGGCCGTACTGCTTCTGCTTTTCTTCCATGATACGCGCCAGTTCTTTTATGGTCGCCGTAGAATAGACAACGCCCGAAGGATTGTTCGGTGTGTTGATAAGGACTGCCATCACCTTCTCTGTCAGCATTTCTTCAAAAGCTGCAAAATTGATCTGAAAGCTTTCCGTGTCCGCAGGCACCACTTTGAGCGTAGCTCCGGTCAGATTGACGTAGGGTCCATACTCGGGGAAATAAGGCGCAAAGGTAAGCACCTCGTCTCCCTCCTGCGTCACGCACCGCAGCGCATGAGCGATCGCTCCCGCCGCGCCCGTGGCCATAAAAATATGGTTCCCTGTATAATTCATGCCGAATCTCTTATTTAAGGAAGCGGCCACCTTGTCCCTCACCGCAGGAATGCCCAGACTCTGGCTGTAACCATGCAGTGTCATGGAATCCTTCTCCTGCAAAAGTCTGATCATCGTATCCGTAAATTCCTGCGGCACAGGCACGGAAGGGTTGCCGAGGCTGAAATCAAACACATTCTCGTAGCCGATCTCCTGCCCCCTGGCCGTCGCAAATTCCGAGAGCTGCCGTATCACTGATTTTCCCTGTAACATATCCTTATATTTTTGTACGATCATTTCTGTCACTCCATTTCTTTTGATTACTTTGCTTTCAAATGCAGCAGCCGCGCTTTATAGTCCCCCCAAAGTGCCGGCACATTGATCCCCGCATAATGCAGCGTATCCCCACGGTACTCGGTCTGCCCGATCTCCGGCCAGTCCACCGCATTCTCGATCACATAGGTCTTCTGCGGATCCAGTCCGGGAATGCAGATCCGTCTGCTGTGGTAATTGGGGCGGTTCAGCACCTGCACATAAGTGACAAGCGCCTCGCTCTTATCTTTCGCCACCACCGCATAGCAGTCATAAAAATGATTCTCCGCATAGCGCGCAATGCGGTAATAATCGCCGCGCCGCACCAAATCATTATATTTATGGTACATTGCCACCTGATCGGGAATCATCTCGCGGTCCGCCGCAGGAATCTTCGTCACATCCAGCTCATAGCCGAAAGTACCAGCCAGCGCCACATACCCTCTCGTCTCAAACGGCGTGGTCCTGCCCACCGTATGATTCGGGCAGTCAGACACGTGCGCCCCCATGGTAGAAAGCGGATAAATGAGCGCCGTTCCCGCCTGGATCGACAGCCTCTCAATGGCGTCCGCATCATCGGAGCACCAAATCTGCGGACTGTAATAAAGCATGCCCGGATCGAATCTCGCCCCGCCGCCGGAACAGTTCTCTAACAGAAGATTCGGGAAATCCGTCACCAGCCTCTCCTGCATCTCATAGACCGCCAACGCCTGTCTGTGGCAGAGTTCACCCTGCCTGTCCGCAGGAAGCCCATAGCTGCCAAGATCGGAAAGTTGCCTGTTCATATCCCACTTCACATATTCAATATTCGCGCTGCGTAACACTGCCGCGATTCTGTCGTAGATACAGTCGCGCACTTCCTTTCTGGTCAGGTCAAGCACATACTGATTTCTGGCAAGGCTTCCCACCCTGCCCGGGATCTGGATCGCCCAGTCGGGATGCTCTCTGTACAGATCGGAATCGGGAGAGATCATCTCCGGCTCCACCCAGATACCGAACTTCATACCCAGCTTATTGACCTCGTCCACCAGATATTTCAAGCCGCCCTTCAATTTAGTTTCATTCACAAACCAATCGCCCAGACCGGAATTGTCGTCATCGCGTTTTCCAAACCACCCGTCGTCCATCACCAGCATCTCAATGCCGAGCGCTGATGCCTGCTTTGCGATCGCAAGCAGTTTCTCCGTATCAAAATCAAAGTAAGTTGCCTCCCAGTTATTGATGAGGATCGGCCGCTTTTTATCCTTATAAATGCCTCGAATCAGATGGTTACGGTACAGGTCGTGGAAATTCCTGGTCATGCCGCCCAACCCCTGCGCTGAATACATGCAGATCACCTCAGGCGCCTGAAAGCTCTCGCCCGCCTCCAGTTTCCAGCAAAAATCCTGCGGGTGGATACCCATCATCGCTCGAATGCTGCCAAACTGACTCTCCTCGATCTGCGCCAGGAAATTCCCCGAATAGACAAAGTTCATGGCGTAAACGTCGCCCGTCTCCTCCGTCGTTGTCCGATTTTTCCACGCCATAAAAGGATGTTCCTGATGGCTGGACTCTCCGCGCACCGAACCGACGCTCTGCTTGCCCTTTCTGATGGGCACCGTCTGCATCGCGCGCTCTCTCGCCCAGGAACCGTGCAGAGTGATAATCTCGTAATCGTCGTTATCCATATCGATACAGGCGGACATTACCTTCGTCAGATAAAGCGCCTCGCTGCTGTTGTTTACAATTCTTACGCTTCTGGCAATTGCATCGGTATCTGCAAAAATACTGTAAGACAATACCACCTGCAATTTCAGGATCGGGTCTTCGCAGATAATCTCTAACGTCTTACATTCGTCCTTTTCTCCAAATGTCGCAGGCAGTCCTTCCAGCGCTTTCTTACCGTCATAAATAGTATGGGATACATAGGAAAGCGACACCCCCGTATGGCCCGCCAACGTGCGGACCGAAAACGCTCCTTCCCGATAATCGCCCAGGCCGTGACCCGTATATTCCATAGGAAAGGCATCCAAAAAGGAGCATCTGTCCCTGTTATTTTGTGAAGGCACAAAGGGCGACTCTCCCGTGCGCATCAGATACGCCAGATCATCCGACGCAAGGCTCCTGCCGTAGTACACGTGCCCCAGAAAGTTCTCCTCGTCCACCACACCGATGCAGTAACTCGTGTGGGGTGTGTCCAGCTTAAAGATCCTGTTTGTTTCGTTGTAGGTGATATTCATTGTCTGCTTTCCTTTCTTTTTCGTTAATCGTCTATGTCGTTGGCCCAGGCAAGCGCACATCTGACGGCGCGTTTCCAGCCTTTCAAAAGCTGCTGCCTGGTCTTTCCCTCCATCGTCACGTCAAACCGCTTCCCCAGCTTCCAGTTTTCGCAGATTTCCGCTTTATCCTTCCAGTAGCCCACCGAAAGTCCTGCCAGATAGGCCGCTCCCAGAGCCGTCGTCTCGATACAGCTTGGCCGATGCACCGCCTGTCCCGTGATATCCGCCTGAAACTGCATCAGAAAATCATTGGCGCTGGCGCCGCCGTCCACCTTGAACTCCGCAAGCGAAATCCCTGCGTCCGCCTCCATCGCTTTCAATACGTCCACAGACTGATAGGCAATAGATTCCAGTACCGCCCGCACAAAATGCTCTTTCTGGCAGCCCCGCGTAATACCGACCACCGTCCCCCGTGCGTAAGGATTCCAGTAAGGCGTACCCATGCCGACAAAGGCCGGTACCACATAGACCCCGTTTGTATCGGGCACGCGCATGGCATATTTTTCCGAATGCTGCGAAATCTTCATCATCCGCATTTCATCCCGCATCCACTGTACCGCCGCACCCGCCACGAACACACTGCCCTCCAGGGCGTACTCTGGCTTTTCATCAAGTCCCGCCGCAATCGTGGTAAGCAGACCGCTCTTTGAGGCGATTGCTTCCTTTCCCGTGTTCATCAACAGAAAACAGCCTGTCCCGTAGGTATTTTTCACCTGTCCCGGCTGAAAACAGCACTGGCCAAACAGCGCCGCCTGCTGGTCTCCCGCCGCGCCAGCAATCGGAACCGGCGCACCGAAGATACTCGCATCGCTCTCTCCAAACATCGTCCCCGAAGGCTTCACCTCGGGCAACATCTGTCTGGGAATCCGCAGCAGCGAAAGCATCTCCTCATCCCATTCCAGGGTATGGATATTATAAAGCATCGTTCGTGACGCGTTGGTGTAGTCAGTCGCGTGAACCTTTCCCTTTGTCAGCTTCCAGATCAGCCAGGAATCCACCGTGCCAAACAGTAACTCGCCGCGCTGCGCCCTTTCCCGTGCGCCCTCCACATGATCTAATATCCACGCGATCTTACTGCCCGAAAAATAAGCGTCCGGCACCAGCCCCGTCTTCGCCTGTATCCTCTCCGCATGACTCTGCGCCTTCAGTTCGTCAATAAACGCCGCCGTTCTGCGGCACTGCCACACGATGGCGTTATATATGGGCTCTCCCGTTTCCTTATCCCATACGATGGTCGTCTCGCGCTGATTGGTAATACCGATGCCCGCAAGCTGTGAAACGTCCGCACCGATATTGGCCATCGCCTCGACCGCCACCGCAAACTGGGAAGCCCATATCTCCCGCGGATTGTGTTCCACCCAGCCTGCCTGCGGATAGATCTGCGTAAATTCCTTCTGCGCCATACTGCAAATACTGCCGCTTTTGTCAAATAAAATACAGCGGGAGCTGGTCGTCCCCTGATCCAGCGCCATGATATATTTTTGCATATCTGCTATTTTCCTCAATATCAGAGCCTTATGGTTACCGTTCGAGTTCGCGGCTCTTTTACAAACTCTTGCAACACACCATTCTAAACTCCTCTAAGTATATAACGAGTGCGCCAGAAAAACAATCTTCCATTTTTGAAAAAAAGTACTATAATAATTCGAGGTGAACATACTGAGAAAGAGGAAAAAGAGATGAGCATCACAGTCGTATTACAGCAAATGATCATTATTTTTATATTGATTGGTATCGGCATGGTCCTTTATCGCCGTAAACTGATTACAGAGGAAGGCTCCAAGCAAATATCAGGGCTGATCATCAACGTTACCAATCCTGCGCTTTTGATCTGTTCCGCCCTCGACGACGGTCCCAAAGCAACACTTGGTGAGCTGGGCATGGCGCTTATTGCTTATGCCGCTATATTTGCAATTTTGATTGCTGTCGGCTTTCTGATCCCTCACATTTTGCGGATCCCCAAAAACGTCCGTTATGCTTATCAGATGCTGACTGTTTTCGGCAATGTAGGCTTTATCGGCATCCCGCTGGCCTCCGCAGTACTGGGCAGTGAATCTCTGATTTTTGTCTCTATTTTTAACCTGCTCTTTAATCTGCTGATCTACACCTTTGGCATCTCCCTTTTGCAGAGGGCAGCCGAAGGACCGAAGCAGGAAAATACACAGAGGGACACCCGACAGGTAAAAGAGGGCGTGGCCATTTTGGCAGAACAGACAGAAAAGAGCGCGACAGCTCCCGCCGGGCATATCACCTCGAGCCGCCTGCAAAAACTGGTAAACGCAGGCACGATCTCCGCTGCCGTTACCATCCTCTTTTACTTAGGAAATTTCCCTGTGCCCGAAATCATCTCCTCCGCCCTCTCCTATACGGGGCGTGCTACCACCCTGCTATCCATGCTGGTGCTGGGCGTATCCGTAGCGCAGATGGCACCGAAAGACATCTTCTCTCACCCGAAGCTCTATGCCTTTACCCTGCTTAGACAGGTATTGGTGCCCATCAGCTGCGTACTTTTGATGCGCTGCTTTTTGGATAACAAACTGATCTTAAATACCATGCTTTTGATGGTCGCGGTTCCCGCCGCCAATATGCCCCTGATGCTGGCAAAGCAGATGGACATGGAAACGGAATCCATCTCGCAGGGCATTATTTTAACTACGGTATTAAGTCTTTTGACGGTGCCTCTGGCCTGTTTGTTTTTAACATCATAATACCTTTAGCTTCCGCTCCCCTGAGCGCATTCGTTTCTGCCTTCCTGTCCCGTCCGCTGACCGGCCATTTTTACCGCACATCTTCCCTCTTTTCGACATAAACTAGAGTAAAACGACACAGGAAAAAACACTATGTACTTTTTTCTCTTTGCTCTACTGCTCATCGCCCTTCTCGGCTGCATTTTCTTTCAATGCCGCCGCAAACAAATCATCTGCAAGATCAATGCCATGGACTGCTGCGCCAAGTGCTCCCTTTTGAATGAACTGGCCGCCCCCTTCGGTTATGATTTCCACTGTGACAACGGTTTCTTTTCTTCCACAGTGGATGCGCCCCAGAAACAGGCTGGCTACACCTGGCTTTACGACTATCTGGCGCCCCGTTTCGGGATGGTCTTCGACGCCCTGCCTGTCTACTTCGATTATCAGCACAAAACCTGGCTGATCGAATTTTGGAAAGGACAGTACGGCATCAACACCGGAGCGGAAATTGGCATCTACCACACAGATTCCGTGATTCCCAAAAGCGAATACAAGACCGCCTGGTTTTCCTGCGCGGACGAAACTGAAATGCTCGACTGCTCTTTTCGCCTTTGCAGGCACGAAGACGACTGCGTCTGCAACGCGGGGCGGCACTGGTGGCTGACCGCCTTCCTTGTTGGCTGCTTTTCCAGACCCGCTTGCCTGACCATGGAAGCCTGCATCAGCTTCCCCGACAAAGAAATGCTCTACGCCTTCGTAAACGGGCTACGGCGCGCAGGCTGTGCGGATGACTGCATTTCTGTCAAAGGGCTCACCGTCTGCTTTGTCTTCCTCAAAGATTCCACCAAATACAACTTGATCACGCGCTTCTTCCGCCGTTTCTCCCAATGGAAAAACCGCATCTTCTGCAAGCTGTATCTGTGGGTCACCCGCCCTTTCCTCTGCACGGAGGATCGAATCTTATACCTCTATTATTACCTGCCGCTCTGCTTCCGCAGGCTCCTCAGACTGCGCCGTCACCAGCGCTGTCACAAACACCGCTGTAAGGAGGGCTGATAATGAGCGCTTTCTCGCGTCTTGACCATGCCTTTCAAAACGCTCCCCTGCTGCCTCTTTCCAGCCGCTCCCGCTATGTTTTAATGAGCGACTGTCACAGAGGCATCGGGACCTCGTCCGACAATTTTCTCAAAAACCAGCATCTGTATTTTGCCGCGCTTGAGCATTATTACCGCCAGGGTTTTACCTATATCGAATTGGGGGATGGGGATGAGTTATGGGAAAACAGAAAAATGAAGTCCATCATTGACATCCACAGCAATGTTTTCTGGCTTTTCAAACAGTTCTATCAGGAAGACCGCCTGTATCTCCTCTACGGCAACCACGACATCGTAAAACGTAAAAAGAGCTACCCTGCCAAAAGCTGCGGTACGTATTTCTGTACGCAGTCTCAGCAGATGCAGCCCCTCTTTCCCTCCCTCACCTTTTATGAGGGCATTATTCTCACCACGGACCTGCTTCCGGACAGCAGATTTCACGTGTCGCTCTATCTGACGCACGGGCATCAGGCAAGCCTCTTAAACTCCACGTTCTGGCCGCTTTCCCGCTTCCTCGTCCGCTATATCTGGCGGCCGTTAGAAAACCTGGGCATCCTCGATCCCACCAGCGCTGCCAAAAATTATCACGTAAAAAACCAATGTGAAATGCACTTAAATAAATGGGCCAGGGACCGCCACCGCATCCTCATCACCGGGCACACGCACCGCCCCATCCTGCCTGCGGAACCCGCAAACTACTATAATACGGGAAGCTGCGTCCATCCCCGCTGCATCACCTGCATTGAGATTGAACGGGGCATGATGACCTTAGTCAAATGGAGCATGAATGCCCGCTTTGACAGCACCCTCTATGTGGCGAGGGAAGTCCTCTCAGGACCGATCCCTATACGATCCGCACCTTGATCATATTGGTGGTGCCGGAGATGCCGATGGGCACACCGGAAGTAATGACCGTCAGGTCGTCCTTCTGCAAAAGCCCTTTCTTTTCCGCCGCCGCGATCGCTTTGTCAAAGAGCACGTAAGCATCCTTTTCCTCTTTGATCAAAAGCGGTGTCACGCCCCAGCTTAAGGCAAGCTGCCTGCATACTTTTTCGGTGGTAGCGCAGCTTATGATATCACTCTTAGGGCGGTAGCGGGATATCATCCTTGCCGATCTGCCGGATTTTGTGACCGTCACGATGGCCTTCGCATTCAGATCGTGAGCTGTCGTACAGGTCGCATGGCAGATGGCATCCGTCACATCGGGATTGGCTTCCCGCTCCAACTGGAAAAAGCGCTTGCGGTAATCCACATCCTGCTCCGTGCGCTCTGCAATTTTAACCATTGTCTTGACCGCTTCCACGGGATAGGAACCTGCCGCCGTCTCTCCCGAGAGCATGATCGCGCTGGTACCGTCATAGACCGCATTGGCCACGTCCGTCGTCTCCGCGCGGGTCGGCCTCGGATTCTTGATCATGGATTCCAGCATCTGCGTGGCCGTGATCACCTGTTTGCCCGCGCGATATACTTTCTTGATGATCTCCTTCTGGATCACGGGCACCTCCTCATAAGGGATCTCCACGCCCATATCTCCCCTTGCCACCATCACGCCGTCTGACACCGCCAGAATATCGTCGATATTCGCCACGCCTTGGGCGTTTTCAATTTTGGAAATGATCTTGATATCCTCACCGCCGTTTTTCTCAAGCAGTTTTCGCAGCTGTAAGATATCTTCCTTTTTCTGTACAAAGGAAGCGGCGATAAAATCCACGTCGTGCTCGATGCCAAAGAGAATGTCCTCCCTGTCCTTATCGCTGATATAGGGCATGGACAAATCCACGTCGGGTACGTTAACGCCTTTGTGATTAGACACCACACCGCCGTTTATGACGCGGCAGACGATATCATTCTTATCCACTTTCTCCACTTTCATTTCAATCAAACCGTCGTCGATCAGCACCCGCATTCCTACTTCCAGATCTTCATAAAGGCGGTTATACGTCACGCTCACCTTATCCTTTGTGCCTTCCACTTCCTCGGCAGTCAGGGTAAAAAGCTGCCCTTCCTCCAGAAGCACCTTTCCCTCCTTGAAGTTTTTGACACGCACCTCGGGTCCTTTTGTGTCAAGCAGGATCGCCACCGGCATACCCACTTCTTTCCGCAGTTTTTTCACCACATCCATTCTTCTCTTATGGTCCTCATGAACACCGTGGGAAAAGTTGCATCTGGCAACATTCATACCCGCCAGCATCATCTGCCGCAGCACTTCTTCATTGTCAGTGGACGGGCCAAGGGTACATACGATCTTTGTTTTACGCATTGTTACCTCCGTTTTATGCTCTCATTCTATTATATTGAAATTAAATTGCCGCTCTTAAATCCCCCGCAGCGTAAAGCTAAATTCCACCTTCCCGCTCACGTTCAGATGATACTCGGAATGCACAGGCGCGCCCCAGCTGTCGTCGCCGCCCACGCCGAGCTGCCCGCTCGCCACGCGGACCACGGTATAGTGCACGGGCGGAAGTTCGTAAGGGTGTCTCGCATTCTCGATCTCATGCGGCGTATGGGGCAGCGCCGAGAAACTCAGCCCATCTCCCGAAAAGAGCATCCCCCGCCCCTGTCTGTCCGTCACCTTCGCCCAGCGCACCTTTGTTTTATTCCCGCACTCCTGCGGTACAAGGTAGGCTGCCATGTTATCCGCCACCATATTCTGATAGACGCCAAGCTTCGCGCCCTGCTCCCTGTCGGCGTATGTCTCCTCGGGGCCGTTGCCGTACCATTCCAGCCGATCATAATCCGCATTCAACTTAAACAACACGCCAAACTCCGGCATATCAGGCAGCCCCTCTACCGGATCATAGGCGAGCGCCACGCGGATGCTGCCGTCACCGTAAACTTTATAATTCAGTTCACAGGAAGCCGCCGGGGTCGTCTGGAGATCGTAAAGATAGGTAACACTGACATGATCCTTCTCCTCGCGGACGATGGGATTTTCACCTGCCTCTCCCGACTTCCCGTCCACGTTTTTCGCTTTCGCATAGAGGCTTGCCAGCTTCCACTGTCCCTGCCTGCCCGCCATGTTATTACCGCTGTCGTTATCCGTGGGCGCACGCCAGAAATTCGGTCTGGGCGCCGCCTCGATCAGCTCCTTGCCCGCGTAGCGGTAAGATACCAACCCAAAGGCTGCGGCTACGAAAGTAGATACCGAAAACAGCGCCTCAAAATCCTCTCCCCGCACGCCGACATTTTCAACACCGCGTATGACGGTAAAAGGCTTTTTCTCCTGCGCAGGCGCTTCCACTTTCCCAATCACCGCCTGCCCAAAGGCCACCTCATGCCCTGCTTTTGCCCATATCTCGTCTTCTTTCAGATGGAAGGAGATCGTCACCACATATTCACCGGGCACATCGGGTAAAGCAAACGGCTGCGTATAAGTTTGTCTGCTTTCCGGCTCCACAGCGATCTCCGCAAGTTCCCTGCGCTCCACACAGACGCCGTCCCGCAAAAGCTGTGCCCTGCAGCTAAAGCTGTCCGTGGAGACAAAGAGGTTTTTATTCCAAACCTCAAATTCTTTCTCCCGCACCGTGACGCTGATATTCTGATATAGGAATTTCACTTCCTGCATCTTGGGAGAAGCCTTCCGCTCCCCGCCGTAGGCAATGCCGTTACCGCTGAAATGAAAGTCTGTCGGGCGATCCCCGAAATCGCCGCCGTAAGCCTGGAACCACTTCCCGTAGCGGTCCTTTTTGTAAATGCTCTGGTCAATATAATCCCAGATAAAGCCGCCCTGATAACCTGAGTTTTCCCGATCTGCAAGCTCCGTATACTTGTGCATCGCGCCGCAGGAATTGCCCATGGCGTGCATATACTCGCAGCAAATAAAAGGCTTTGCCCCATCCTTTTCCAGATATTCCTCGATATCCTCCACCTTGGAATACATACGGCTCTCCATATCGGAGGAATCGTTGTAGCGCCTGTCATTAAAAACGCCCTCATAATGCACCGGTCTGGTGTCGTCGAGTTTGCGTACAAGCTCCGACATCTCATAGATCGTCTCTCCGCCGTAAGACTCATTTCCCAGCGACCAGATCAGCACAGCTGGATGATTTTTGTCCCGCTGGAAACAGGAGTTGATGCGGTCGTACATCATTTCCTTCCACTCCGGCTTATCGTCCGGTACGATAAAGGCCTTCCCTTTACCGCCATACAGATAGCCCAGCCAGCTCCCATGCGTTTCCATGTTATTCTCCGCGATCAGATACAGCCCATAGCGGTCACAGAGCTCGTAGAGCCGCTCATCATCGGGATAATGGGACGTGCGGATCGCGTTGATGTTATGGCGTTTCATAGTTACCACATCCTGCAAAAGATCCTCATAAGAGATATGTCTCCCCGATACGGAGCTGAAATCGTGACGGTTCGTTCCTTTGAAAACGATACGCCTTCCGTTTAAGAGCATCCGCTTATCCTTGATCTCAAATTTACGGAAGCCCACAGCCTGTGTAACATATTCTGCCGTCTCTCCCGCCCCGTCAAGGCAGGTCAGCTCCAGCTGATATAAATAGGGATCTTCCGCGCTCCAAAGCCTTGGCTTTTCAACCGTCTCCTCACAGGTAAACACATTGCCTTCCCCTGCTTCCACGTTCTGCTCTTTATCAAAAAGGACGGTCTCCCCGTCTTTTAAGCGGATCCTGCATGCGCCTTTTCCTTTTATTTTACCCTTCACAGACAGCTTCGCCCTGTCAAAGCCTTCTCCCTCAAAGAGGGTTTTCACCGTCATATCCTCCACGTGTACACGCGGGACCGCATACAACGACACGCTTCGGTAAATGCCCGAGAAACGGAAAAAGTCCTGATCCTCACACCAGCTTGAAGAAGTCCACTTAAAGACCTGTACGGCAAGCTTATTTTCCCCGTCTTTCAGATACGGCGTTAAGTCAAACTCGGAAGGCGTAAAGCTGTCCTCGCTGTACCCCACATAGGCGCCGTTGCACCAAAGCGCCATTCCGCTTTCCACACCCTCGAAAACGATGCGGATCTCCTGTTCCCGCATGGCCTGGGGAACTTCAAAATATTTTACATAGCTCGCCACGGGATTGAACCGCTGCGGGATCTCGCCGGGAATGACCTCCTCCCTGCCGTCCCACGGATACTGCGAATTGACATACTGCGGCACATCGTATCCTTCCATCTGAATATGCGCCGGCACACGGATATCCGCCCACGGCTTACAGTCGTAATCCTCCCTCTCAAATCCTTTGATGATCGAATCCATATTTACCGCATAGGAAAATTTCCAGACGCCGTCCAGAGACTGTATCAGACTGCTTTTCCCCTGCGCTGCCTCCTTTTCATTGGCATACGGATGCAAGGCGGCATGTGCGGGCAGCACGTTTTCCTTAAAAAAGCGTGGATCCTTCACCTTACTGTAATCAAATTGTTTCTCAGTTCTCTCCATATCTGCACCTCTTTTCCTTTTTAATTGTTCGTCTTTCTCCATGTGATATTTTTTGCAGCGTCAGCCGCTCCCCTTCCCTTCTCTCATCCGCCTCAAAATGCTATCTTTTCTGCTCTCCTCTTTCTCCCGACCGCCAATGATCTCCGTAAGCATATCATCAAAATACTGTTCCACCCAGGCAAAGGCATTAAAAGACGGCGCTTCCCAGGCAACGGAAGGATAAATCTGCATATTCTGCTCATTTACCCTACATATATCGCCTTCCTCCATTGTTTCCGCAAAGCTCGCCGTCACATACCTCACCTGATTGCTGATCTCATGCGCAGCCAAAGAAAAGCCCACAAATTCCGCCTGCAGCTTCCTGCTCTGCTTCAATCCTGCGCTGACAGCGATTTCAGTGCTTCCTTCCGCGCCGTAATCTGCCAAATCTATGACATAGGTATAGGAATACAGCCAGACAGGTTCCCCTTTTTCTGAAAGGTATTGCTCAAACCGCAGATTCTGCACCGCTTCCCCATAAGTTTCCTCCGCGTAAGCCCTGACCGCCTTTTCCCAGGCTTCATAGGCTTCGGATCCGTCAAGCGCCTCCTCTTTTTCCCGCACCTGGCAGGCAATATCGTACCCTTCTTCCGAACCAAATAATGCAAAATTCGCGCCGCTCTCATTTCCCAATACGCCTACCGTACATCCCTGCGGTGTGTCAAACTGATACTGCCCCATTTGGATCCCGATGACGCCGTTTACTTTTTGCTGCTTCCTGATATAAAAGGGGCTCGCCGTCTGCAGGAGCTGTCCCGGTAAGATCAGATTCGGGTCGGTCACCGTATCCCGATTCCGTTCATACAATTCCCCATAAAGTCTGCCGTCTCCCCACAAACGTTCCGCAATCTTCCATAAAGAATCGCCCTGTTCTACCTCGCAGGTCTCATCCTTTGCCGAAAAAAGCACATAGGTTTCCCCCTCCGGTTTCTCGTGGCTTAAAGCAAAATCCTCCTTTGCCTGCACCACAGAATACGGGCTGCCTAAAAACAACGCGCCTGCCAAAACGGCCGCCCCTATCTGTCTTCCCAGTATTTTGTAGCGCCGCCTTCTTCCCCAAGCCATATATTCTGCTGCTTTTCTTCGCATTCCCGCACCTCCCCGGCGCTCTGTGCTTTGTCATACCGTTCCCAAAACAGAGCCTCCGTCCGATAGGGCGCAAGCTCCTCGGCTGTCATGTTCGCATAAAATGTACTGTCAAAAACACCGTAACCGGAAATCCCCTTAAGCTTCGCATCCAGAGAAATGCCGATCACAAACACCCCATCCTCCGTCAAATAAAAATACGGCACAAACTGATACTTCTCGGCGATCTCCTCATCCGAACCGCGAAACCAGTCCAGCATAATGTCCGCATCCTCTGGCGCGATGACTTCTTCTCCCTGCCTCTGATTCAGTTTTTCTATCCATAATTTGATAAAGTCCTCATCCACGCGCAGGATATCCGCAAGCGCATAGCACTCCCCCGTCAGCAGATCCGCCGTCATCCCCCGCTGCGTCTTAAAAATATACCAGACCGGATAAATCGGCGAATCCGTTTCCCAAAAATGAGCGCTCACCAAATACTGGCTGTGATACGGCACATCGCACTGTACATCAGCAGTGAACATATGATAGGCCTCCTGCGCCCGTTTTACTTCATCGTCCGGCTGTAAATGCCAGTAATTCACCCGCTCCATGGCAGTCTCATAAAAAGCGTCGTTGATCTGCTGCAAATGTTCCAACTGTCCCTGCGTTTCTTCCGACTCCTCCAATACCGGATACTCGATCGTGAGCACGTCCAGATAGTCATACTGTTCCGAATATTCTACATAGTATTGCTGTTTTTGTATCGTGTAATCAAAGCATCCCTCCGGCACGGCATTTTGAATGCGATATGCCATAACGATCGCGATCAGGATCGCCGCCAACAGAATGCCTGCCGTCAGGCTGACAACGACGGTTACTCTTTTATTTCGCTTTGGTTTCTCCTCCATAACATGAGATCCTCATCCTCTCAGATCCGTATTGATAATAGGTGATATTTATTGTATCTCAAATAGGAAAAAACTGCAATACGAAACCCCCGGCGGTGGAGCGCCGAGGGCTTCGTACTAAGTATTATATACACACTAAGGGATATAGTAGTAAGCTCATTCTACGTCTTGTAAAGCATCAAAATCTTCCTCGCCCGTGCGGACTTTAACGACCTTATCCACGTTGTAGACAAAGATCTTGCCATCTCCGATGTGTCCGGTATAGAGCGCTTTCTTGGCTGCCTCCACCACCGTATCCACAGGAATCTTGCTGACCACTACCTCGACCTTTACTTTAGGCAGTAAGGTCGCATCCATCTCAACGCCACGGTACTTCTCGCCCGCACCCTTCTGGATGCCGCAGCCCATGACCTGCGTCACCGTCATGCCTGTCACGCCCAGATCATTCATAGCCTTACGCAGCTTGTCGTAGCGGGACAGTTTCGCAATGATCGCCACCTTATATATACCCGTAGCGGAAGCCATCGGCACCTGTGCCACCTTGACGGCTGCATCCTTCTGCACCTTCGAAGCCGCGTCGTAATCTTCCACGCCAAGGCTTGTATTTTCGTTCACATCCATAATCATCGCACCTGATACATCCATGATACTGAAACCGGAGTACGCGGAAGCCAGACCATGCTCGGTCGCATCCAGACCAATGATCTCCTCCTCCTGAGAGGCCCGCAGCCCGATCGTCGCCTTGATCACCAGAAATACGATGGTAATTGTTACTACTGTCCATGCCGCCACCGATGCGAAACCGATCAGCTGTAAACCCAGAAGCTTTACACCGCCGCCGTAAAACAAGCCCACGAGCTCTGTGCCGGAAGCGTCCGCGATCGAATAGCCCGGTGCGGTGTTTGTCGCAAACAGTCCTACCGCTATCGTTCCCCAGATACCGTTCATCATATGTACCGCCACGGCACCCACAGGATCGTCGATCCGCAGCTTATAATCCAGAAGCCAAACGCCGAACACGACCAGCAGCCCCGCTACCGCACCGATCACGATCGCACCGAAAGCATCCGTCACATCACAGGGTGCAGTGATTGCCACCAGACCTGCCAAAGACGCGTTCAAACACATGGAAACATCGGGCTTTCCGTATTTGATCCAAGTAAAGATCATACACACTACCGTTGCCACCGCAGGAGCGATCGTCGTCGTCACAAAGATGGAACCGAGCTGCTCCACGCTGGTCGCTGCCGCGCCGTTAAATCCGTACCAGCCAAGCCAGAGAATGAACACGCCGAGCGCACCAAGGGGAATGCTGTGTCCCGGGAACGCATTTACTTTTGTGATCTTGCCATTTTTATCCGTATTGAATTTACCGATACGAGGTCCTAAGATCTTTGCGCCTACCAGAGCGGAGATGCCGCCTACCATATGGATTGCGCAGGAACCCGCAAAATCGTGGAAACCGATCTGAGAAAGCCAGCCGCCGCCCCAGATCCAGTGCGCCTCGATCGGATAGATCAACGCCGAGATCACACCCGAGTAAACACAGTAGCTTAAAAACTTGGTCCGCTCCGCCATGGCTCCCGAAACGATCGTTGCCGTGGTCGCGCAGAACACCAGATTAAATACAAAGTTCGACCAGTCAAAACTCTCATAGGCTGTAAAGATGTCGAACCCCGGCTTGCCGATCAGACCAACCAGGTCCTCGCCCAGCATAAGCCCAAAGCCGATCACAATAAACATCACCGTACCGATACAAAAATCCATCAGGTTTTTCATGATGATGTTTCCCGCATTCTTTGCTCTGGTAAAGCCCGTCTCCACCATGGCAAAGCCTGCCTGCATCCAGAACACCAGCGCCGCGCCGATCAGAAACCAGACGCCGAAAATCTGACCGTTTAATACCTCCATCATTTCTTCCATAACATTTTCCTCCTCAATGTAACAAAGGCGCCTTGAGTTTCCTCAAAGCGCCTTTGCTTTTATGACTTGGATTGTAGCACTGTCATTTTATGGTGTCAAGCACATTTTGTATAAATGTATTATTGTATACAATTAAATACAATTAAATACAATTTCTACTTACTCATTTTCCTATCCGATATTTTCAGTGTGAACGCTTTTATCCTGCTGTCGACTGGAACCAAACTGCAGCTGCGCAAAAATCACCGCCGCAAATACCAGCACACACCCCAGAACTTCCCGTCCCGTCATGGTCTCATGCAAAATCACCATACCCGCCAGCACGGAAAAGACCGATTCCAGACTCATCAGCAGAGACGCAATGGCAGGATTCACCCCGTTTTGTCCTACGATCTGCAATGTATATCCCACGCCGCAGGAGATAAAACCCGCATATAAAATCGGGATCCACACATCGATACTTCCCAGCGACTGCAGCCACGCCGCAGGTCCCATCCGCGGTATCTCCACGCCAATCATCAGAATCATCCCCCACGCGCCACAGACAAAAAACTGGATACAAGCCATACGAACCCCATCCACCAGCGGGGAAAAGTGATCCACCACCATGATATGTACGGAAAAACAGACCGCGCACAGAAGCACCAGCACGTCGCTGAACTGAAAAGAAAGACCGTCCGTCAGGCATAGAAAATAAAGGCCGACCACAGCTACCGGAATACTGACCCAGACATTCCAACGGCATTTTCTTCTGAGAAAAATCCCTAACACAGGCACCAGCAAGATATAACACGCTGTCAAAAATCCCGCCTTGCCCGCCGTTGTGCCGTAATACATCCCCATCTGCTGCAGGCTGCTTGCCACAAACAAAATCAACCCGCAAAGAGCGCCGCCAAGCGACAGCCTGCGCCGTTCCTCTTTGGACTGCGGTTTTTTCCCCGTCGTGTACCGATCGAGAAACGGGATCACCGGCAAAAGCACCAGCCCGCCCAGAAAGGAGCGGATACAGTTAAAGGTATAGGGACCCGCTGACGCGCCGCCCTGTCTCTGCGCCACAAAGGCCACACCCCAGACCAGGGCCGTGAGAAGCAGGAGCAGGGAATTGCGAGTTTGTAGATTGATCCGTGACTTTTTCATGACTTTCTCCGTATCCATATCAAAATATACCGATCCTATGCGCAAACGTTTTGCGTCTGTCTTTCGGACACTCAGAACAGTTTACTCCCTTTGGCATATTTTCGTCAATACGGTTTTCCGCGTGTCATCAATCTATGCGCTGCGCCGTCCTCCCACACTTCCCCATCCTGCACAAATCCCAGTTTTTCACACAACCTGAGAGACTTCTTATTCCCCATACGTACCAACGCCTGCACCTGTTCCATGGCAAATTCCTCTTTTGCATAAGCAAGAATTGCCTTGCAGACCTCATATGCGTACCCCTGCCGCTGCCATGGTACGCCAATCACAAACCCCAGCTCCGGCACATCATAACCTTCCCGCCAACTGATTCCTGCCCGACCGATTACCGCCCCGCTCTCCTTCTCCAAAACCGTCCACATCCCGTAACCGTAAAAAGTATACACCTTCTCGATATAGTCTTTTATATAAGCGATTTGCTCGTCCTTGTCCGCAAAAAGATTTTCCATATATTCGGTGATGGAAGGCTCCGCATAAATGCGGTAAAAGCTGTCCACATCTTCCACCGTCGTCTCCCGCACCCGGCACCGTTTGGTTTCTAATATTTCCCACGGCAGCCCCGCCAGTCGTCTGTAGACCAGTTCAAGCGATTCCTTATCCATCTTCTCCAAATCTTCCACCAGCCAGGAAGCACCGGGAAAGTCCTCGCTCTTTATACCCTCGTGCAGGTACGGCAGGACGTAACAGCCCTCTTTTCGCAGGGAATCATAAGCCTCACTCTCATCCGTAACATACAGGATATCTTTTCCAAAATGATAGGTTTCCAGCATAGACAATTCCGCCGCTTTCTTATTTTCAAATTATTTTTGCTGCATGGCGGCGCTCTAAAATGTGCGGCACGGAATCATAACGTCCAGCACAAAATCTCCGTCTTCCGTATAGCAAAACATCTCTCCATTCAAACGCTCCACCGCTTCTTGGACCGTGATCAGGCCGAAGCCGTGTTCGCTGCCTTCTTTATCCGTAACAGGAAGCATTCCCTGCCTGACATGCAAATCCTCCCGACACTTATTTTTGATCCGCAGCACAAGATGATCTCTGTTATATTTCATACGCACAGAAATCTTCCGTTTCTCCTGTTCCAATCCCTTTAACGCATCGCAGGCATTCTCCAGGCCATTCGTCAGGATACGGCAAAGATCCATATAAGGCAGATCCTCTCCCCCGATCTGAACATCCATCCTGCAATCTGCTTCTATTTCTTCAAATTTCTCTGCGTAGTGGATAAACACCGCATTGACATAGGGATTTCCGCAGAACTGTGCCCGCAGGACATCCATTTCCGCCTCCACGCCTTTGAGATAGGTCAACGCCTCCTCCATTTTTCCATCAGACAGCAGACCGGAAAGCGTTGCCGTATATCCTTTCATATCATGTTTCATCTTACGGATCCGCTGTTGGTTTTCAAGTTGTGTCTCCAGCAGATTCTTCTGCTCCAGAAGGTTTCTCGCTCTCTGCTGCTCCCGATAAACCAGGAGCTGTCGGTAGAGTGCCGTAAATATGGTGCCATAATTAAACAACATCAAAAGCAGCACCAGTACGCAAAGGAACATATCCTCCGGGCGCTCCACGATGTTCGTGGGAAACTGTACCACGATCACCAACAGGATATAATATAACATCGTCATTCCCGCAAAAGTACCCCAGCCCTTTTTCACCTCTTTTTGCAGTTCCAAATAGGGCTTTCTCAAATACCGCCACGCCAGATATTCCAACAATGGAAAGGCAATCAGGCGGCTCACCAGCAGCAAAACATATTTCCCTCCTCCAAGATAATAGTCCATCAGATTTGTTACCGCCATGACCCACAGGCAGGTCGTATCCGCCAGACAAAAAGACAGCAGGAACCGAAACCGTTTATCTGCACTCATCACATAGAAAAAGACAAAGCTGGGGATAGAACAGGTAAACAAAAACAGCTTAGCAAGCGTATCAAATCCCACCAAAACCAGTCCGATTCCGTTTGCTGTCATCAAAAATCCCATGCCCAAAACTGCTGCCACTATGGTCCTTTTTCGGGTAAACCGCGACCGAAACAGCATGAGGAACAGAAAAATAACATGAAACATTGCCCAAAATATGGATATATCTCTTAGTATCGTCATCTGTTCCTCCTTCACGTTCTTCCTACATCATGTCCGTATCTTCATTATCTCTTTTTTTATGCAGCAGAATTACAATCAATGTAAAAGTAACCGCCGCAACCAATATCAGCCAGATAAAGCAGCAAATTCCCAGGAAGGTCGGACAGATATGACATAAACCGCACCTTTCTGCCTTCGCCTCTGTCAGCCGATAAGCGATCGCGTAGGTGGAGAAACGCTCCGTCTCGATGGTAATGGTCTCCGCCGCATCGTCCAGATCCGGAAGCAGGGTACACTCTCCCGCGTGGGCCCGCACGATATAAAAGTCCGCAGTGTGTTCCCGGAGATCTTCTGGCATATCAATCATGATCTCTATCGGCTCATTGATCTCATGGACAGCGCTCCACTCTTCTTCTCCCCTGCGCAGGAACATAGAGATATCCACATACATACCCACTTTCAAGCCGGGCACTTCCTCCTGCGCCTTCTCAATTCCCTGCTCAATCAGATCCTTATCCTGACTGCTCACCCGATCGTCGATCCGCTCTACATCGATGCGAATCTCCACGGTCTCTCCTTCGGACACACGGCTGACATGCTCCCGTGACAACACTGCGTTCGCCACCGCCACGGCATCCAATGCCTGCGCCGTACAAAGTGACCCATCCATATTGTTGACCGTCACGATGACCGCACCCTGCTGCACTGGGATTGTCAGAGTCTTCACTATCTTGCCGACAGCATAGAGATGCTCACCCGTCAGGCTTCCGCTGCCATCCTCCACGATATGTCCGGGCGCCGTTCCTATCTTCGGCGTTGTATCATCACTTGGCACTATCCCGTCTCCCGGCTTCGTGTTGTCAGCTGGTTTTGTTTCGTCCTTCGGCTTTGTATCATCGCCCGGCGTTGTTCCGTCCTTCGGCTTCGTACCCTCTCCCGGTGTTGTTCCGTCCTTCGGCTTCGTACCCTCTTCCGGTGTTGTTCCGTCCTTCGGCTTCGTACCCTCTCCCGGCGTTGTTCCGTCCTTCGGCTTCGTACCCTCTCCCGGCGTTGTTCCGTCCTTCGGTTTCGTATCGTCTCCCGGCGTTGTTCCGTCCTCCGACTTCGTGCCCTCTCCCGGCGTTGTTCCGTCCTCCGGCTTCGTATCGTCTCCCGGCGTCTTGCCTCCGTTATCGCCGTCGTCCTTCTTGGGCGGGCTGTATCTTTTAACTGTCTTTACCACTATTTTAGAGGAAAAAGCCGTATCTGTCGATACATAACGCAATTCATAATCACCCGGCTCCAAATCCGTAATCTCTTCTCCGGTAACGGTAATCCACTCTGTGCTGCCCTTCTTGCGGTACTGCATGGTTGTATCTGTCTTTGTCAATTTGCCGTCTTTTGCGTCCTGCGTACTCTCAGCTTTCGGCTGTACCTTCACAGGTCCCGCAGGCCGTTTCGGCACGGTCAGGGGCAGCGCATCACTGTCTCCGGTACTTATCCCGTCTCCTCGGCGAACAATGCTGATCTTCTTACCAAACCAGCTCTCATCGATCAATACCGTACCCTCCGCCGATGCAGCAACCTCCTTCCCTTCGATCAAATAGACCTTGCCCGGTTCCAGTTTGGTCAGCGCCTCATCTCTATAGGAAATACCTACAGTCATGGGCGTATCCGTTTTCGGAAGCCATTTCGCAAAAAGGGTCACATCATTCGTCAGCAAATCCGCATCCGACTCTTCCGCAAAATGCCATTTATTCTCATACGACGTCTCCCGATACCAGCCACAAAAGCCATTATCCCCCTCTTTCTTTGGCTCAGCAGGTTTTTTGACGGCCTCTTTCCACGACAGACCTTTTATGGGCTTCACTTTGCTGCCACCCTGAGAGTCGAAGGTCACTGTCAGGCTCCTGCCTTCCTTAACAGTCACAAAGGCTGCCTGTCCACAGGGCGCTGTCTGTGTAGCCGCCACACGCGCCCAAAGTTTTCCGGCTGCGGCGTCATTTACCGTTCCCGCTGCCTTTTCCCACGTCTTCTTATCATCCCTGCTGGTCTCCATGGCATCTGTCACGCCTTTGATCTGTCCGTCCTTTTTCCCTTTGACGGTCTCGTCACTCTTTTCAAGAACCGGCGCAGCGGGACGGGCTGCCAACGCAATACTCTGGGGATTGCTGTTTTTCGTGTTTTTGCCGTCCCCCTTCTTAATCAGAGAAATCTCTTTGCCAAACCAGCTGTTATCTATGCAAATCTCTCCATTTTCGTCCGCCTTATGGGAAACTGTCTTCCCGCCCGGCAGACACACCAGATAAGTCTCGCCCGGTTTCAATCCGGTCAGCTTTTCCGCGGGATAATCAGGCTGCGCCTCCGGCGTCTGCTCTGTTCCCTTGATCTTTACCGTTACCGTCTGACTCCCGCTGTTTCCTGCGTTGTCCACAACAGATATCTCCACCCTCACTCTACCGGTCAAACCGTTAAGCATAATGCGGAAACCGTACTCCGTTGTCAGCGCATCTCCAAATCTACCGTCCTCTGCATTTTCGCTGCCACTGTCAATTCTCCATTTGACTTCTTTGATGCCGGAGGCCGCCATACTGCCATCCTGTACTTTCACGAAAAGTTCCGGTGCGGTCTGGTAATAATCCGCAGAAAGTGCTTCCCCTTCCAATTTTGTTCCTGCCTGCTCCTCTGTGGGCAGACGGTCAGCCGTTACGGTGATCACAGGTTTTAATTCCTCCACGATCACACCGATACCATTCGCATAAGCAGTTATGGGCTCCGACACGTTTCCTGCAATATCCGTCGCCTGTATATCCCCTATCACGCCTTTATAATCCGGGTCGATGACGATGGTCGCCGTATATTGTGCCCCTGCGTCAGTCGTCGTTTTCTCTATTTTTGCTTCCTTCGTTACAGGCTCCGCATTCCGCATACTGCCGGGCGTCAGGGTATAAGTCACCCAGTCAAGCCCGCTCATTTCCTCTGTCACGGGAATGTTAACGATTAGGCTGTCTTTGCGGATCAGCCAATCCCACAGGTTTACATACCCTTCATTGAAACGCAGTTCTCCCATCACAGGCTTCACGGTATCCAGCTTCACCCGCAGCGGCTTCGTCTCCGTTGACAGTCCTATGGCGTCCACTGCCTGAAACGCATAAGTATGGTCTCCCGGCTGCACTGTGGTAAACGCCCACGCATGCGCCGCATCATCCTTTATCCCGCCTCCCATCGGGAAGCCGCTCAGTTCCTGCCATGCTTCTCCGTCCACGGAAACCAGAAGCCGTTTCACGCCCTGATTGTCGGAATAGGTGAGATCGATTGCAGGCTTTGCCGTATACCAGCCGCTCTCCTCACTCTCCGCCGACAACTCAGCCACTATCTTCGGTGCGGCGATATCCACATAGCGGGCATAGTATGTCTTTGCCCCCGTCTCATTCTCACCGATCGTCTTCTGCACCTCTCCCGTATGTTCCGCCGTCAGATACCAGCCTTCGAAGCGATAACCCTCCTGCTTCGGTACGGGCAGGGTCAGTCCCTCACCGAACGCATACGTTCTATCGGAATCCGCCGCTTCATACGCGCTGCCGTCCGGATTGGTCAGATGATACGTTACCTCATAGAAATCCGCCGTCCACTTGGCATAGAGCGTGGTATCCTCATAAATTTGGCTATTAAAGTCAAAGGCAGTCTTACACTTCCCGTCTGTATACCAGCCACCGAAAACCAGCCCTCTCCGAGTGGGGTCTGCAGGCCTTTGCACCTTGCACTCGACTGTGCCGCCCGCGCCTGCATCCGCATGAGAGGTCCACACAAGCTGCGGTTCCACTTCGCTGCCTCCCCTGCTGTCAAACGTCACCTGATGCACATACCTTGTCTGTCCCGCCGTCACCCCGTCCGATTTGTCCGCATTGGCACGGCTGTAAAAATGATAGGTCCCCGGCTCCGTAACCGTATGATCCGCCGACAAAACACCGCTTCCCGTACTGCTCTTAAGCGCCGTCTCCGTTGCAAGCAGCCCGTCTTTTTTGACTGACAGCGCGCCGCCGCTCGGACCGTAACTGCCCGACTGCACCGTCATGACGATCCCCGTCTTTTTCTCTGCCGCCGCGGCAGGCCCCGTCACGGTAAGCGCAGCCTTTGTCGTATCGATCTTTACCGCTTCCTCCGAAAAACCGTCCGTCACATTTCCGGCCGCATCCGTCACTTTATAATACAGATACCAGACACCGCTCTCCTGCTGCGAAACAACACCCTCTCCCGCCGCAGTCTGTCCCGCCGTCAACGCCTGTAAACCGCTTGTCGGCTTTGTCGTCGGTTTCTCATCCGCCTTCATCCACAGATATTCCACCGTCTTCACGCCGCTTGGCATACCGCTCCCGCTGACCGCGGACTGCGGATCGGAAAATGTCAGCGTCACCGGTACGGCTGCCGTATACCAGCCGGACTGTTCGTTTTTGCTGCCGCCCATGCTCACTGCCGCCGTCGGGCTCACCCTGTCGATGCGAATCGGCCCGATAAAGCCTTCCGTCTTATTGGCTTCCCTGCCGATGCTGTCGTCGCCAGCTTTATCATAATATTTATAGTAGACATACCAGGCGCCGTCTTCCGCCACGTTCACTCTGTCTGACGTAAGCTGCGTCAGTCCGTCAGTGGGGATCTCGTCCTTTGTATCAACAATCTTATAATACTTTTTCCCGACGCCGCTCTGGCTGTCACTTGCGGAAAAAGTGACTGTCTGCGCGGTCTTCTTCCAATCATCCGACATCCGGGAAGGCGTGACGGTGGGCGCAGTGGTATCGATATATTTTACCTCTACTGCGGCCGTATTTTCTCCGCCGTAGTCCAGATCCCGCACTTTTACCGTGTAAGTGCCATTGCTTCTGGCCCAAATCAGTCCGTTGTTCGCGCCGCCTTTTGCATTGCCGTTCGGCAGGATTACCTCATAATTTTTCCCCTCATAGTCCGTCAGACTCCACTGCAGGGTGGCCATATCATTCGTCCACTCCGTGGGCGCTCCGGTCAGGGTGACCTTCGGCGTGTGATTCTTAACAGTATTCTGCGATATTACTTTATAAGCGGCAGACGATTTGGTCGTGTAGGTATGATCCAGGTGATCCGTCACCTTGATATGCAGGTACTTCGCAGTTTCGACACTCTCCGTCGCCGTGTAAGCGAGATCCGCCTTGCCCGTCTGAATCTGGCTTGCCGTAAGTGATGTCCACACACTTGCCGCAGGCGCAGCCGAACCGTTCGTCCACGCATACTCCACCGTCTTTACCCCCGAACCGCTGTCCGCAAAGGTAACGGGCAGGGCAATCTTCGTGTAGATCCCCTCTTTGGGAGACTGCGTCAAGGCACTGTCCAGAAGCCTTCCGACCGATGCCGTTGGGTTTACCCTGTCGATCTTCTCCACCTGAATCGTCTGCGTAAGGACATTGTCCGCCGCTGTCAGACGGAAGGTATAGTATCCGTTCTCTGTCACCGTTACGCTTCCTGCATTTGCAGCAACATCTGTCCATGCGCTGACGCCGGACTTTCGGTATTGCAGCGTACCGCCACCCTTTCTCTGGACCGTAATTGCTCTCTGCCTTGCCCACGCCGAATTATCCGTGCTGACCAAAAGCGAGGGCTTTTCACTGCCTGCGGCAGGCGTGTTCGCCGTGCCGAAGTCCACATAGGCACTCTTATAATCGGTGGCTCCCGTGGTACTGTATGTCGCAATCGCATGGAGATACCATTTGCCGTTACTTGCGCCGCTGCCCGGCTCTTTCCGGATGGAGAGCGGCAGTCCTTGCGCACCCTTGGCAACACTTAACTCAGACGCAGAGGCGTCCACCCAGCCTGTTGCCGGCGCGGAGGCGGAATCCGACCATGCGTAGCGCAGGCTGTTTGCTTTGCTCTGATCCGCATTCACCACCACTTTCACCGTGCCGGTGCCGCCTGCAATCCCCTGAGAGGCAACCGTCAGATTCGGCTTCGCCGTATCCACGGTAGCAGTTGTGTTTCCGCTGCCGCTGGATGTCTCTGTCGAAGAAGTGTTGTCACACATATCCTTGATGCGGTCTGCGTTGGTGAATCCGTTTACTCTTAAAGTCTGATCCGCATTCCCTGCGATCGTTCCTGAGAAATACAAAACGTTGGTATCTGCGCCGCCCACATACGAAGCCTGCCCCCATGAGGTATTTACCTTAACGCCGCTTAAGTCGCCGCTGTTCTGCCTGTCCACGATCTCGTCAAAGATCAGGGACACGGTAAAGGTGTCGCCCACCTTATAGAGCCCGCCCGCCATGGGGGCCACTGCAACAAGCCGGGGCTCCTTCTCGTCTATAATCCAGAAATGATGTTTCACATAACGTGTGCTCCATTTATCAGAGTTTTTGCCGCTTCCTCCGTAACCAACACTCATTTGCTCCTGCGTAATATCAAATCGCACATAAGTGTCCTCAACACGTCCGGTTGCAATCGCCGTTTTTAAGGGCGGCGTTTTATACTCCGTCTGCGGTCCCGTATAAGGATATCGATATTTTTCATAGGTCGTATATTTGTTGCCTCCACCATGATCAGACAACGCTACATAATAGGCTGTGCTAAGAGATCCTTTGAGTTCTCCCTGATACGGATATATTTTCGTATCAATTTCCCCGCCCGGCGTAATCTGAACCGACTGATATCCATCCTCAATCTCTTTTATTTCACAGGAAAGCCGATAATGTAGTTTCTGCGCCGTTTTTATCCAATACTCCCGTTCGCCTCTCCTCAGCCCATCCTTAATGGAAACGATTTCTTTCGCCGACGGATAAGATGCACCGTCTGTCCATCCCAAGTTATCCTCGTCATAATCCCCTCTGAAGGTATCTCCCTGCGGACCATTGATCACCTGCTCATCATAAATCGTTCTGGACACCGTATAGCCGTCGCTTTTACCCATCGTCCGCTCAGCGTTTGTATCCGCTCCCAGCGTCCCGCCGCCCGTAACGCGATAGATCTGCACGGAATAGGTGCGGTCGGCATTGGTATAAGCAGTCGCGGGTTTGCCACTGTACGCCGTGTTTACCCCCTGCTCGCTGACCGTGATGGTCTGAGAAGTCTCTCCTGCCGCAAAGGTCAGCTCACCCGCCTGATGGGTAAAATGCGTGCCGCCCACCGCGGAACCGTTGACCGTGCGATAATAGACCGTCTGCGCGCCCTCGCTTCCGCCGCCCCTTGTAACCGTAAAGGTATTATTATTGTTATTCTTGATCGTAAAGGTTCCGTACGCAGGCAACCCAATCCCAATCTCGATCTCGTCGCTGTAATAAGGCACGCCGTCCGCTATGATATAGGCTCTGGCATAATAGGTAACGCCTTTCTGAAGGTTATCCGCCGTGACCGATATCGTCCCGTCCGCTTTTACGACAGGGGATGCCGTCGCCTTCCTTCCGTTATTGGTGGTAAGGCTGGGCGCATTCATGATGCCCCACACAAAACCGCTCTCGGTGACTGGGTCCATTCCCGGATTGCGCAGAATCACAGACAGATTCTTCGTATCCGCCGTAAATTGTGGCTTGGAAAATTCCACATAAGACATTACGCCTACGGTACAAGTTTTCGTAGTGAAATTGCCCGCTTTATCCGTCACCTTCACGGTAACGTCCTTATTGCCCGCAGTCTGGGTGAAATTTGACGGCACGGTAATCTCTACCTTGCATTCCTCCACCGGTTCATTGTCAGTGATAGTGAGCGCCGCTTCCACCGCAGCCTTTACCTCCGCATCCGTGGCCTTTGTCATCACCTGTGTCGGCGTGTAACCGACTTCCGGTTTCTGGATATCCTTCCATTGTGCTTTCAGCAGCATCGATTCAGAACCAAAAGAAGTAATCCTCTGTCCCCTCGAATAAGCCGTTCCCGTCTGTACCTCTTTCCAGTTCCGGAAGCTGTAACCGCTCCGCGTCGGCAGCATACTGCTGACCGTAAAGCTTTCCCCTTTCCACGCCGGCTGTATGTCAGGAACATTGCTCACGCCCGTACCATTGCCGTCATATCTCACAACAAGCGGCATACGGAATTTCGTATTAATGCTGTTTCCTTCACTGTCCGATACAATAATATTCACTTCATCCGAATTGGGATTCGGAATCTGTATGGTGTAGCTCCCGCTATCCAGCGTCATGCTCCGACCGCCGCCAAAAGTAACCTTGACGATATAATCTTTCGGATCTGTAGAACCCTGTTTCTCGATATCACTCAGGGAAGCCGATACATCCGTATAGAACAGACTTTCCTTCACATAATTATAGGCATAGTAAGGACCGCAGTTCCGTGCGCCGCCCGCCCGGCAGAAATAGCGGTATTCAGTAGGCGTCCCGGAATCCGGCACCTGATACAGCCCGCCGATGACGCAGCTGTCAAAATCTCTGCCTCTGGTTATCACGTCTACATACACTTTTATCTTCGCATCCGGTCCATATCCCCACTTGACATAATTATCTGATCCATTGGCCTGATCCGTCACTTTTAGAATCGCTCCGGATCCCAAGGAAGAAACTGCATCCTCATACCCATATACGCCGTTTAAGAAAGCATAGGTCTTGCCTGCCGCAAACGACTTCGGCTCGTTAAAGCTATGGTACACGAACGCTTTGCCGCTGCCGGAAATCCGCCGCAGAGGAATCGAAGCGGATGCCGGTGCCGCCGCGCGCATTCTGAAAAACACTGGCGCTTCTATCGGCATATTTGCCGCCGCGTCCGCAATTCCCCGCCCAATCTGATTTGCGATATTCTGTAGTCTCTCGTCCGCCTCATCCTCCCCCGTCATGGCAGCGAGCAGTTCCTCATAATCCGCCGTCAGGGACAGACGGGTATCCTCGTCCATGGCAAGAACGGCATCATAGATCCCATCCTCTGCAATGCCCTCAAAGTACTTTTTCAAAATCTTTTTTAAAAGTTCTCCAGCGGCTGTGAGCGGCTGCTCTTCCACCTCCACCGTCACCGTGATCTGCGGCAGGCCCACACCCTCCGCCAGCGCATAGCCATTCGGCAAAATCGGTGTAAAAATGTATATACCCTCCGTTTCGCTGTCATACAAAGGCGACGACTGCCATGCGACGCCTTGTATCATAATTTCCTTATCAATATCCTTATCCGCCAATTCATCGCCATTCGATGCCGTTTCCTCTTCATCTTCACCGTTAACCAGCGTTTCTACCTTTACTTCCTCCTCTATGTTTTCCGACAGAAAGATCGGCAGCACAAAATCGGCAGTATGGATCTGCCATGTCAGAGTCCCACACGCCGCGATATCTCCTGCCGCTCCGCCTTCACCGCTTCCTTCTCCCGCGTCCGCTCCGCTTTCGCCGCTTCCTTCTCCTGCGTCTGCTCCGCCTTCATCGCTTCCTTCTCCCGCGTCCGCTCCGCCTTCGCCGCTTCCTTCTCCTGTGTCTGCTCCGCCTTCATCGCTTCCTTCTCCCGTGACCGCTCCGCCTTCACCGCTTCCTTCTCCTGTGTCCGCTCCGCCTTCGCCGCTTCCTTCTCCCGCGTCTGCTCCGTCTCCTCCTGTCTCCTCGTCTGAGTCGCCTTCGCCTGATTCCCCGTCTTCGTTTTCGTCACCTTCATTGCCTGACACCGTGCCTTCCTGATCCCCATCTCCCGGTTCGATTTCCGTACCGTCATCTCCCGCATTGTCGGCATTGTCATCTGTATCCTCCTGGTTCTGCATGACATAAGCCTCCAGTGCCTCCGGCAGATTCAGTTCTTCCACCGCCGTACCCACAGGTACACACTGATCCGCCACTTCCTCCGAAAGCGCGGCAAATCCTGTAACCGTATAAATTTCCTCCTGTTCCCCCGCTGATTGCACCGCCAATACCGTCAGATCCATGCCCGTGAAAAACACAGCAAAAGAAAGCACTGCCGCCATGACTCTGGCCAGCTTTTCGTGTACATGCACCTGTATCAGCGTATGCAGAAACAGATTATAGACAAAAATAAAAATGACTGTCATGATAAAGACGGGATATTTTAAGACAGGATGCGACTTGCCATACTGCATCAGTGTCCGAATCGTATCTTTCTTTGCTTTTCGCAGCGTTTCTATCGTCATTTGAAATCTACCTCCGTTTCCAATCAACCTGTATCCTTTGCTTTATGTGACTGCTGCTTCGTATAACGCAAACACATTTTACAACACCCCCCCCCAAAAAAATCGGGGTATCGAAAACGACATATTTTTTGACGAAAACGGAACACTTTTGCCCCGCACTGGCACCTGCAGATTATTTACAAGTCGGTTCCTTACATGCTATTATTAGAAAAATATACATCCGACAAAAGGAGAACGTGTATGATTCGCATCGCAGTCTGTGAAGACAACATCAAAGATCTGGCACATCTGCTCCACATACTTGGCAAGACAAATATCCTCTGCGATATCACGGAATATCAAGACGCCGAATCCATGCTCTACGACGTGGAATCATGCGGCAGAAAATTCGATCTGTTCCTGTTGGATATCTATCTGCCGGGAATGACTGGCGTTGAGGCAGCCCGCTGTATCCGCGCGCAGTATAAGAACGCTCTTCTGGCCTTTCTGTCGACCAGTGAAGATTTTTACAGAGAAGCTTTTGACCTCTATGCCTTTCATTATTTGATCAAACCCGTGCAGGAGACTTCATTATCTGAAGTATTGCAGATGGCCTCTGACATCATCAACAGCCCGGAAGAAACGCTGCGAATCTCCTTTGGCGGAGAAGATACCATACTTCGCCAGCCGGAAATCTCTTATGTGTCCAGCTCCAACCATATCCTGCTCTTTCATATGCAGAATGGAGCAACGCATACCTCCTACGGCAAACTTGACGAAATACAACCGCGACTGGCCGAGCACTGTTTTGTTCGCTGTCATAAGAGTTTCATTGTAAATATCAGACATGTAACAAAACTGACGAAGGAAGGCTTTTATATAGAAGATACGCTGATTCCGATTTCACGCACTTACACAGCCAGCGCCAAAGAAAGCTATAAAAAGCTGCTGTTTGATGTTTTTTAAGTTACTGCATAGACAATTTCCCCATTTTCTTATACAATAAAAATCATGCACTTGCAGCAGACCAAAAGCAGAAAGGAAATCCTAATTATGGCAAACAATCCCATCGTAACTTTCACCATGGCAAACGGCGACGTAATCAAGGCGGAACTTTATCCCGAGATCGCACCGACCTCCGTAGGCAACTTTATCAGTCTGATCAACAAAAATTTTTATGACGGCCTGATTTTCCACCGCGTTATCAAGGGCTTTATGATCCAGGGCGGCGATCCCGAGGGGACCGGCATGGGTGGCCCCGGCTACTCCATCAAGGGCGAGTTTAAGCAGAATGGCTTCGATAATGACTTAAAACACACGGCAGGCGTTCTCTCTATGGCAAGAAGCATGCACCCCGATTCCGCAGGCAGCCAGTTCTTTATCATGCACAAGACAAGCCCGCACTTAGACGGCGCTTATGCGGCGTTTGGAAAAGTGATAGAAGGTATGGATGTGGTGAACCGCATCGCTGAGACAGCTACCGATTATGAGGACAGACCGCTGGAAAATCAAGTGATGCAGACGGTTACGGTCGATACTTTCGGCGTGGATTATCCGGAACCGGAGAAGCTGTAAACAGATTCTCAAAAAAGTATTATTCGGTACTGTTCAGTACGGTTTTTATAAAATTTGTTGTCAAAATTGTTGTCAATTTTTATCTTGAAGAACAGCGTAAGACACTCCCTTGAAGATATTAAATTGCAATGTTAAAAGATTTTTAGGTTCTTGGACAATTCGTCCAATGCTTGTTTTTTCTTTTCCTCCGTAGCTTTGGCATAGATATCCATCGTTATGGAGATGTTTGCATGACCCATTATCTCCTGAATAACTTTGATGTTTGTTTCGTTTTCGCAAAACCGTGTGCAGAACGTGTGGCGAAAAACGTGGCAACTGAAATGCGGGATGATAATGGGTTCTCTGCTTTCTTCCTGAGCTTTTTGCTCCTCCTCTTTGTTGCACCATCTTGTTATTGTGTCGATTGCTCTGTTAATTGCCTCCGGGGAGCGCAGCCTGCCTTCCTCATTCACAAATATGAATCCGGTCATACCGCTTATTGTGGGAGTAGGGAAACCTCTTTCCTGCTGAGCCTTATATTCTGCTTTCAAAGCGTCGTACACCTGATCGATCATAGGAATATCTCTTATGCCCGCTTTGGTTTTCGGCTCGGTAATCGTCCACTGTGCCTTATCATCTGTACCCGGACGATACTTGGCAGCGTGCGTGATATGAATAACACGGTTCTCAAAATCCACATCGACCCACCGAAGCCCCAGTGCTTCCCCCATACGACAGCCCGTGCCAAGATAGAGGGTAAATAACGGCACATACTTCACATGGACAGGATCATTGGCAGTAAAATTCATAAACTTTTGCTGCTGCGCTACTGTCAGAGGGTCTTTTGTTTCCCTTGAATACCCTGTTTTTTTCTTTACCTGCGCCATAATCCCCTGCGTTGGGTTCTGCCGGATAACCTCATCCTTGATCGCCATCTCAAATACCGAATGAAGAATAATATGGATATACTCAACGGTACGGACTTTGAGCTTTTTTTCCTCGATCAGATAGAAATAAAAGTGAACCATATCCGCATATCTGAGATCTGCCAGCTTTTTCTTCCCCAACACATCCCCCACATAATGTCCATAAAGATACTTATATGTATGAAATGTATTAGGGCGCAAGTCATATTTCGTGGCAATATACCGCTCAAACATATGATTCAGTGTAATGTTGCGGGCTTTTACCGAATCAATCCCATCGAACTGGTCTTTCATTAACTCCTGTTCCTTCTTGCGGAGGTCAGCCAGATCGCTTGCGTAAACGCTCCTGCGTTTTCCATATGTATCCGTATAGGTATAAACATACCTTTTGTCAGATGCCCGTTGACATTCCCCTTTCCAGAGCGCCCTCCCTTTAAGGTCTTTTCTTGCTTTTGCCATACTTCTCCTTCCTAATCTTCAAGAAAGAGAGTTTGCAAATCAGAGTCCGGCTTCCCGATATTGTTGATATAACAACTCCAAGCCTTTCTCAATAGCTTCTGTTTGGGTTAAATTGTGTTCAGAGGCAAATCGCTTCAGTTTCTCATAATCTTCCTCTTTCATCCGGAAGCCTGCTGAAACTTTTCTTGGGGATGCAACTTTTGGTCTCCCCATTCTTGCCATTAAATTTTACCTCCTTCCTCTTTTCCCCATTATACTAAATGCAGAACATAAAGTCAACATTATTGTTCTGCATTTAGTAAGTCCGCCCTTACAAACTCACTTTCTATGCCTACTCCTTATTACCCATACGAAACATTTCCAAAAATTCCTCAAATATTTCACAATTTACTAATACCATCTTACCTATTTTATATTTTGCACCCGCTTCCTCAGCCAAATCTTCAAAACTACTCTGGCTCATATCATAAAGCTCTGCTCCTGTTTTATATCTTACAAACCGTTTCCTTCCATATCTCTCTTTCACTACATTTATTACTTCTATCTTTTTCAAATTACCTGCGTTTTTCATAATCCTCCTTCCACGGTATTGTCTACCGATAAAAAAACAGGCGGTAAAAATTCCCTATTCTTTTATCTACAGACAATATCTTTTTTCAAAAAACACATACGGGTGACAGCTCAGTACACTGTCCACATCGGTATCGCACCGTCATTCAAAATTGACCGGATCACAGACCGCTCTGCAACCGGAAGTATCATTATCAAAGATGTGCCTCATTGCCCCATGTAACTGCTACACTTTTTGCCAGACATTTATCGCTCACTGCCTTAACTTCAATACCAGCTTTCAGTATTCCCTCGTACACACTTCCATATAAAAAATGGGAGCAGGCAGTTCTTGGCGTGTCCGCATAGCGGCTCCGCACACCCCACACGTCCCGTATGTATTTGCATATTCAATTTTCAAGGTACACTCCGGCAGAAATTATTCTGCCATTTTGGATAAAATCTTTTCCGGACTTGTCAGCCCAAAAAGCACATAAGCACTCTCCGCCTGCTATGAACGGTTCTGTAAAGATTATGTGCTTTATAGGAATGACAAATTTATAAACTAAGCTTATCGGGTCCATATTTACTTATTATCTGTAACAAGATTTTCTTATGTATATCCTTTGCCTGCCTATATATCTCACACAAAGTATCCAACTCGTCGGAAGAAAGGGTATTGATATACGGCTTGTAATCTTCCCCAATAAAGATCCCTCCATCTCCTCCCTGCTTTGTATAAATCGGATATCCGGGAGATAAAGCCTGAATATCTCTCTCTATCGTGCGGGTAGTAACTCCAAATTCTTCCGCCAGTTCCCTCGCTGTTGTGCGCCGCCGGATAATCAAAATATTCATAATTTCCGTTCTGCGGTCATTTGTATTCATGCTTCACCCCCCTTCTACCGATTCTCTTATTACATTGTAAATTGTGAACCCGACAAATCTGGTCTTATTCGAAAAAGTTTTTAGATGATTTTCAGCATTGTTTGGCTCCAGTCTTTTAACAGACACCATCCCTTATCTTTTGTTGACTTTTCCCTTGCTGCTTGTTAAAATCAGTAGTGGATAAAATCAAAAATTAAAAGCGGACACTCAAACTGCTATGAACCTGAACAGGGTAATTCTGCCCTGTTCCAGTTATGGCGGTTTTTTATTTGCCCAGGCAATCTCCCATAGCCCAAATATCTCACAAGCTTTCCAAAAAACAGGCGGTAACGCCCTTATGTGTTGTAAAACACTCGCCTAAGCTCGCACAACACGCAAATTCCCTACGGGTAATTTGCCACGAATAGCAAGCACTGCCTGCGTATATACGCAGGCGGGCAAACATCCATCTTCACCTCACGGGAAGATGAATGTTTTTGCTTGCAGAGGGAAAATCCCCCTGACCCCCTTAAATGCAAAAATTCAGCATTACCCGGTAAAGCCTGTCCATGTATTTTTGCTTCAAAAGCCGTGCCGGAAACGACATCATAAAAAGCCAAAATAATAACTATAGCCTGAAAGGACAAGGAAATGGATAAACACAGAAACAAAAACCGTTCCCGAAAATACGGGATCGTAATCCACCTCAGCGAAGATGAAAAATATATCCTCGATGAGAAAACAAAATGCTCCAACATGACAAGCCGTGCCGCCTTTATCCGGCATCTGATCTTGTACGGTTACGTCTATGACATTGACTATTCAGAGCTTCAGGAATACAATGCTGCTCTTGCCAGAATCGGGAACAACTTAAACCAGATCGCAAAGCGCATGAACGCCACAGGCAACGTATATCAAGCCGATGTAAACGAAGTAAAGGAGCTGATGCAAAAGATATGGCATACACAAAAATCCATGCTATCACGGCAACCGTTAATAAAGCAGTAGACTATATCTGCAACCCCGGAAAAACCGATGAGGGCATCCTGATTTCTTCTTACGGATGTAGTCCTGAAACTGCCGCCTATGACTTCAAATTTGCGCTGTCAAAAACCTGCCAGTCTGATAAAAACAAAGCCTATCATCTGATACAATCCTTTTTCCCCGGCGAGGTTTCTTATGCGGAAGCCCACCAGATCGGCGTGGAACTTGCCGACAAACTTTTAGAAGGAAGATACTCTTACGTTGTCAGCACCCATATAGACAGGGGACATGTCCACAACCATATCATTTTCTGCGCCGCTGATAACATAAACCACGAGAAATATCACGACTGCAAAAAGACCTATTACAACATCCGCAGTCTGAGCGATGACCTCTGCCGTGAGCATGAACTTTCCGTCATCACGCCGGGAGAAAAGCGTGGCAAAACCTATAAGGAGTGGCAGGCTGGGAAAAGCGCTTCTGCATGGAAAGAACAATTAAAGTCCGACATTGACGAAGCCATCAAAACTGCAGCAGCTTACGAGGACTGCATCGAGCTGATCCGGGCAAAAGGCTACGAAGTCAAGGGCGAGGACTTCGGGGAAAACGCACATAAGTTTATCTCTTTCCGCCCTCTTGACAGGGAACGTTTTGTCCGTGGCAGCGCAAAGTCTTTGGGAGCCGAATACACTAAAGAACGGATCAGGGAGCGCATTGCGGAAAAAGAGCTTGCAAAGGACAAAAAGCGTACGCCGTTCCCCATTCGGAAGAAGCCCCTTGTCAGAGATTATTCCAAGAAGAATCTCATTGACACCAGCGAGGATAAGTTTGCCGAAAGCCCCGGTCTGAAACATTGGGCTGACATCCAAAACCTCAAGATCGCCGCCGCAAGCTACAGTCAAGCAGGCTCTATCGCAGAGCTTGAAAAGCAGATTGCCTCCAAGTCCGCGCTTGCAAAAACCGCACGGGAGAGCCTCGTGGAAACAGAGCATCAGTTAAAGGACTTCGGGCAGATCCTAAAGTACGCCGAGCAGTATAGCGCTAACCGTATCTACCATATCCGCTACCAGAAATCAAAGGATAAGGACAGGTATCTTCGCCAGCATGAAACGGAACTCCTGCTCCATGACGGTGCTGAAAATATGCTGAAGCGCCTCGGCATTGACACGAAAACGCTTGATGTGGAAAAGCTGCGCGGCGATTACAATGCGCTGTATTCCAAAAAGGAAACTCTACAAAAAACATATAGGGCAACGTCAAAAGAACACGAATCGCTGATGCGGAAACTGGATAATCTGAAGCAATACCTTGACTCTCCCAAAGTGTCTGCTACCAACAAAAAGAATGATAAGAATATCAAATCCCTCTAAACCCGGCATAAAAAAAGTGTATCGTGCTGAAGCTGTTCCTCCATCACGATACACTCTTAATTTTAGCAGTCTTTGGACACCTTTTCCTTTATGCCTTCGTTTCTTTATACATATTTTTACCACTGTATTGATTTTCCCATCTGTATCTACAAAAATCTATCGTTCTACATTCCGCACTTTATGTTCCTTTTTTATTATAGTCGTTTACCAAACTCTGAAACCATTGGATATCTGGATTTCAATGTCCTAAGTAAGACAAGTTCTCATCAAAATAGTTATTTTCCACCTATAAAAGTCAACAATATAGAAATATCTTAGTTATGAAAATCCCCCTAAGAATCAACTGGATTCAAAGGGGAAATATGCGTTGCTTGATCTTGCTTTTATTTTTTTATTGTCTTAATCCCGCTCGGCTGTTTCGGCTGATGAAAAAGATATACGCATCTACTGTTCGCCGCCATTTCAGCCGATTTTCTTGCTGTAACTTCCATCAATTTAGCGACTACGTTTTTGCTATGATTTTTCATTACAGATCCTCCTATATACATATTATAGTTTATTGCGATTAATTATATAATTTTCCCAATAACTACCATATTACATGAAAGAAATCCGACAATATACGTCATTTTTCCCTTAATAGTCATACAGCACCACCGCCTCAGGTATCTTAATAATAAAACACAAAAGTCTATATTTTAGATTTTACATAATCTATTCTAAAAATATTTCTTTGCAAGTAATTAACTCTTTCATGCTAACTTTATTAAATTGTCCTGACAAGTTAAACACAATAACTCTTTTCTTTCCTTGTTGTATTTATCCTGATAACTAAGCATAGACATTTCACCAAACCATAATTTATCTTTCTATATAATCAAGTTTACGCATATTTGTGTATTTTAATTATCATTATATTTTGTATTTATTGCTTTTCCTTTAGGTAAAATATAATTATAAGTTGAAAGGATAATAGAAAATTATGGCTATACAAAACCGTATCCGCGAACTTAGAAAGAATCTAAATCTTTCACAAATAGGGCTTTCTCTGATACTCGGGACTACCCAGCAAACGGTAAGTCGCATGGAAATAAGCGGTGACATCCCGACAGATCTGCTAATAAAAATGTCCAGATTCTTCAATGCGACTACGGACTACATTCTTGGCATATCGGAGTACAAGCGTGACCTTAGCGGCCAATTACGCATGAACCATGAAATGGATATGTATTACGACATTATATTGCGTTACCAGCAACTGTCCACAGTCAACCGCCGCACGCTTCTGGTGATCCTAGATCGTTTGGAGCAGGCGCAGTACGAACAATCTACAGACCGTAAAGAAAGTGATGATGTGCAAAAGGGGGATACCAAAGATGATGAGGATAGCAGTGTGTGACGATGACAGATGTTTTGCCACAAGACTGGAAGAAATGGTTCTGCAAGAAGCGCTACAAGCAGGTATCAGCGCAGAAACAGAAGTCTATTCCGATGGCGATACGCTCGTTACCGATCTACAAAAAGGTTACCGGTATGAACTAATTTTCCTTGATATTGAAATGAAAAGGATAAACGGAATTAAAGCCGCACATGCCATCAGGGGGATGGATCGCTCGGTGCTACTCATCTATGTATCAGGGTATGAGCAATACCTGAAGGAACTGTTTGAAGTTGAACCATTTCGTTTCCTACAGAAACCGCTAAATGACTCAAAATTCCGCCGCTACTTTCACGAGGCATGTGATCGCATAGGTGATATGGATTCTTTCTATCAATTCAATTTCAATAAAAATATACACCGAGTGTCTCTCCGGGATACAGTTTATTTTGAAAGTCGTAACCGAGTGGTGTACATTATCATGGACAATGGGACGGAGAAATATTTTTACGGCAAACTGAACGATGTGGAAAAACAGTTGAAAGAGAGCCGTTACCGTTTCCTTCGAATACACCAGTCCTATCTCGTAAATTACAGCTACATAAAAAAGATGAGTTTCTCAGATATCACGATTGTTACAGGTGACGGGAAAAAGATTTCCCTGCGGATCAGCGAGGACAGGGAAAAGAAAATACGGGCACAGTTGTGCGGCTTTGCCTCAGGAAAGGCAGGCGCGGAATGAATCCTATATGCCTTGTTTTGGGCGGACTTTTCTTTCCCTGTTTCCAGTTGTTGACGATACACAGGTTCATGAATGCTTTCTTTCATGCTCCGCGCCAAACACCCATACGTTATGTTGTATGGATTGCTTATTATCTTTTTTTGGCTACATCGCAGTTGGGGGCAAATATCCCACCATCTACATTCCTTGCGTGTAACGCACTGCTGCTTTTTGCTACCTGTACATTCTCCTGTCAGTCTGGTATAGGAAATCGTTGCATCTTTTCCTTACTAGTGCTTGCGGTCTGGATGATGACAGAGGTGGTCATAGGCATTATTCTATCCTTAATTGGAATGAATGGCTGGGGACTTGACACTGCAGGCACAGCCATATCAAACGTTCTTATGTTTGCAGGTTCCGTCATTGCTAGTCATTATGCAAAAGGGAACTCCCGCCCAGAACTGTCAGTGCAGTGCATGGTGGCAATAGTATTCATACCAGCCAGCACCATCTTTTTAATGCACCGAATCTTCCTGATTGTAATGGAACACGTGGAGTATTCCGCATTCGCAATCAGTTCCAGCCTCATTCTGCTATTGTTGGACTATACCGCATTTGAGGTATTCGATCAGATGACAAAAAATGCCAGTGTGCAAGAACGGAACCGCTTGTATGAACAGGAATTAGAACTTCTGAGCCGGCAGGCAGAAGAACGAGAAGCTTATGACAGGCAAACACGCATAATACGCCATGACATAAAGAACCATATGACGGGGCTTCTTGGTATGCTGCAGGACAGCAACATAGAACAGATGGAAGAGTATATCCGACTTATGCTACAGGATACTGCGGAATACAGACCGCAAGATGTCTCTCGAAGCGGAAATGCAGTGGTGGACGTCATCGTCAATTACAAATGCAGTCAAGCCCACAAAGACAACATAAAGTTTAACGCAAACGTGTTCTTACCCGCTACTCTCCCTTTCCGAGCAGTCCACCTTGCCATCGTGTTCGGGAACCTGCTTGACAATGCGCTGGAAGCGTGCCGGGAAATGGAATCTGAGAAGCGGTGGATAAATATAGAAGCATCGTATACAAAAGAGGTGCTTATGGTCTCAGTATGCAATTCCAGCCAAGTTCGTAAGAGGGACAGGGGCGGGCGGTATGCCACAACAAAGAGCGACCATTGTTTCCACGGTCTGGGGTTGTACTCCGTGGAGCAGGCGGTAGAACCGTACTGTGGGCAGTTGGAAGTGGAATACAGGGACGGTGTTTTCCGTGCGGCAGTGGTGATGTATGGATGTTATGGTGAAAAATGATGTGTACTGTCGGATTCCTTTCTATATTTTTATCAAACTATTTAATGGAATTTTTATCTCGGGGGAAACTAACAGACTATTTACTCGAAAAAAATAATTAGCAAATATGACTACAAATTTACTTATAGGATTTCAGATATTTTTGAATCTTGTCCTGAGCATACTTTGCAGTTTTATCATTGCAAGTGTTTTAAATATGAAAATGGAGTGTTTCCCTTTTTGTTTTTTATATCCTTATGTTCTTACAACGGCGAATTCCATATGAATCCGCCGTTGTAGGAATGTAAAGAAAAACAGAATGCGTTCCGCCTATTCCTTACTGCCATCACATAGCATACCAATAGTTATTCCATTTCCATATATAACCTTGCACCTGTCATAACACTCCAACGCAAAATATCTTGAACGGAAAATAAAAGTAGAGAGAACTTAATTTTTGCAATTCTCCTTACTTTATAATTGCCATTAAATAACACTATTATTTCTTAAAACATCAGAAGTTGCATCCTCTAAAATATACCCATTTGAAATTCCACCGTTTATTCCATATCCTGTTATTCTCGGATCATCAGCATATCGCCATACTTTACAAACTTTGTCTGAAAAATTGCCTTCAATAGAATAAACTTTATTATTTTGTTCATCGTATCCTACTACAATAGCGGTATGTGATGCCTCTGTCTTCAAAAAAATAATATCACCATATTTTGGTCTATATTCTCCTTTTTCCCCAAATCGATTTTTATCTTTATACCATTCCATCCCCAAGTATACAGACGCATATTTAGGTATAATCCCATTACTATTTTCAGAGGATGCCAGTAAACCTGCCTGATTAGCACACCATGATACAAACATCGCGCACCACGGCTTTCCATTCATACCATACCATTCACCATACTTTGTAATATTATCATTCGCTTCAACGATACCGCATTCTGCTAACGCTATATTAACAAAGTTTTCTAAAGATACACTTTCTTTTTTTAGAACAGAGGTCTCAGAATATCTGATCGCCTCCTTAGAATACAGAACATTTGCAGTCCCCTCTCCAATTACCCCATCTGGCATTAAACTATTCTGTCTCTGAAACGCTATAACTGCACTATATGTATCCATGCCAAACTGCCCATCAACTCCGGATCTACCACATGAATACCCCAAATCAATAAGTCTCAACTGTGCATTCTTTACAAATTCTCCTTTAGAACCTATTGACAATTCATATGGCATCATATTCTGTCTATCTAACAACGATCTCTTCGAGCTTGCTCCAGCCCTACTGTCTGGTTGCAAGAATCTTCCATTTGAGCATCTTTTTCGTGATAACATATCATTTCTCCTTATTATTGATTTGAGGTGCGCACCCAACAGATAAAAAGAAAATATTATCACATTTGTAAATAATAAGACTGTATTTTTCTTGTCCAAAATACAGTCTCATTATATTTATACGAAGATGTTATATTATAATCCCGCAGAATTAATCATACGTAAATTTCGACAAAACCACATAAAATCGTAATATTGGTTTACAAACCTTATATCCTATTCTTTTTATCTAATGTAAGCTTACAAATAAAAAATAGAAAAGGAGAAAAGAGAATGGATGAAGCTGTAAAAAGAGCTCAGGTTTGGCTCAATACCACTTACAAAGGGAAAAAAGGTTATACCGAAATTGAAACGGACGGCATTATTGGCGCTGGAACAGTTAAAGCCTTAATCATTGCATTACAGATTGAAGAAGGCGATGCTAATCCAGATGGAATTTTTGGACAAAACACTGCGAAAAACTGTCCAGAGCTATCCGAAGGATATAAAGACAATTCGCAACATAATTTCTGCAGAATTCTACAGCATGGTCTTTTTTGTAAAGGATACAGCACAAAAAGTGTTACTGGAGAATTTGGCTCTAATACTAAGTCTGCTGTTATGAAAGTTCAAGAACATGCTGGTATTACACAAACAGGAGTTGTCAATGGAAAATTAATGAAACAAATTCTTTCTTTGGATTCTCTTATCAATAAAGGAGATGCAAAAATCCGCGAGATCCAGCAGGCCTTAAACAACAAGTATCTAAATTACTTCGATATTATTCCTACAGACGGCAGACCAAGCAAACAGCTAGCCAAGGGATTAATTTATGCTTTACAGGCCGAGGAAGGGTTAGATACCAAAACTGCAAATGGTAATTTCGGACCAACCACACAGGCAAAATGTCCAACTTTATCAGAAGGAGATTCACGCCAAGACTATGTAAAAATACTCCAGTATGCCCTATACATAAATGGAGAATCCATATCTTCATTTTCAGGAATATATGACTCTGAAACCAAAAGCGCCGTAACGAATTTTCAATATTTTGCAAGCCTCCCCGTTGAACACTATGGCGTGGCTGATTTAATGACATGGGCTTCCCTCCTTACCAGTAAAGGCGATACATCCCGAATTACCCATGCTTGTGATACATCTAAGACCATTACTGATGCCAGACTTCAAATATTACAAAATAATGGATACTGGACTTATGGTCGCTATCTAACCGGAAAATATGCGATGTCCGCAGAAGAGATTAATCGCGTTCTTGGTCCTAACGCAAATAAAGGAGAAAATGAAGTAAAAGCAAAAATTTTTCCTATTTTTCAACGAACTGGAGCGCCAATTCCTTCTAACAGAATTGAATACTTTACACCAGCACAAGGCACTGCCGATGGAAAAGAAGCTGTGGAAGCCGCCTATGACTTTGGCTTTAAGAACGGAACAGTAATCTTTTTTGCGTCTGACGTAGATGCCTATGACTATCAAGTAAAAGAAATTTTACTTCCTTACTACAAGAATGTGAAAACCGCATTTGATCAATACAAACAACGCAGATATATAATGGGGCTGTATGGGCCTAGAAATACATGTATTCAAGTTTGTGATGCCGGATATGCACTCTCCTGCTTTGTAAGTGATATGTCTACCGGTTATAGCGGAAATCTGGGCTATCCGCTTCCCAAATCATGGGCATTTGATCAATATGCCGGTGATGAATTTGGTCTGAAAACAGATCCTGATTATACTGATATTGATAAAGTTGCTGTTTCTGGCTCTTATCATGGAGAAGAGGAAGTGAAGCCATATGATCCTTTTGATCCATATGAAAATGAAAAACTGGCTGAAGCTATTAAGCTGGCGGTATACATTACAGCTAAATTTGAAACGAACTACCAAAACGATATCAAAGAAGCATACTCATGTGTTACCGGCAATTTTGACGGCCAAGGCATATCTTTTGGGATCATTCAATATAACTTTGGTCAAGAAACTTTGCAGCCCATTTTAAATGAAATGATTGAACACGCACCTGAAGTAATGTCTCAGATATTCGGAACGGATTATGAGACATTAAAGAATAAGCTTTCTAGTTCTAAAAGCGATTTGATAGCATGGGGCAACAGTATCAGCACCTCTGGTAAGAGCAGTCTGATTAGTCCATGGAAAGAATATTTTGAAGAATTAGGCCAAAACAGCTTATGTCAATCCATACAAAAGAAAAATCTGGAAACTTATTGGCGTCGTGCCATCGATCCGATCTGTAAAAATTATAATCTTAAGACGTGCAGAGGCTATGTAATGGCTTTCGATATTGCTGTAAAAGACTGGGCATTAGGTGATACAGCCTATAACCAAATTCAGTCTCAAATCACTGAAAGCACTACCGAACGTGATATATTGAACCTAATGGCTCAATATGGGAGCGCTTCGTCTCGTGCCCGGCATGAGGCCATTGCCAGAGGTACTGGCACTGTTAATGAAGAACCCATAAACCTTGATGCGGATTATGGTCTGAATGACACTCCGTTTCGCTAAATAATTGTAAAATGTTTCCCTGGCTCATCGTTAGGTGAGCCGGGAGCATTTATCTTGTATAGTAATTTTGTCCCGTAGGAAACCCGCGTCCATTGGGATTCCCTCTCTCGTCCACATAAACGCCTATCCCATTTTCAAAAAAAGTAAATGTGAGGATTCCGTCATGTCCATACCGATCATCTTCATACATTACTATACACTCACCATTTTCAATGTTACCGTCAAATTCTGCATAGGCACATTCCAAATCCCCCTCATATTGGCTCATGCAACCGGAAAGATTTCCGTCAGCTTCAATTTCCAGTTCCATATAGGTATACTCCTGCATCCACCGCCATTTTGCAACAAAACCTATACCTGATGGATAAACAGGATACCATAAGCCGCTATATCCGCTGTAATCTGATAATTCTACCTGATCACCCATTTTTCCCATAGACTCATTTTCAAATGGCAGCACATTATAATAGTAGTAGTAGACGCCGCTTTCAAGGATTTTATCCTGCTCATTCGCATCATTATCAAAATAACCGACGGACAGGATAATTTCATCCTTTGCATATGAGATAATGCATTTTCCAATGATTGTATGGTTGTCATCCTTTGAAAAAATATCGCCAACGTACAAATTGCTGTTATACTGCTTATAGGCTGTTACCCGAAACGGTTGGTAATGACTTTCGTCTTCGACAACTTGAATAAAGCAAGACAGAGAAACATCTCTGTTTTCACAGGATATACATAATTCTCCTAAGACATTCCACTTCTCGAAAAAGCGAAGCTCTGTATCACTATATTCATCTACCTCTCTAAAATAATATCTATATTGAAAATGAGTTAATTCTGGATACTCCGCTTTATCTGAATCAGGAATATACATATCCCTCGGGAATTTAGGAGATTTTTCTATTACGTTTTCCACAGTATCCGCATCTGGCAGTTCATCTTCTTCTATCATCTGCCTTTCTTCTATAGAACGCCCCTTCTCATCTGCAAAACCTGTGAAAATTAACAAAGTGCATCCTAAAAGCAACAGTACAACTTTCATAAGATTTAATTTGAATTCCATTAACAGCCCCCTGAAAGTAAAATTTCAGCTATAGTTTATACTTAATTTTAACACATTTTCTGAATAAAAATGATGATATCTTCCATTTCAAAGAAATAATTATATCCAAACAGTTTACAAATAGAACCCTTTCTTCTTTTTACCCTATAGATTTGCAAATCAAACAAAAAAAGGAGGCCAAAATATGTCTATCGTAAAAGTAAACAGAACAGGCAACAAACATAACGTGTACTTAAGCAATGCATGTAATCCCAACGAAATCATCGGCACACTCTATAACAATGAAGTCTTTACATGGACCGGAGAATGGTCCGGAAGTAGCGCAAGCGGTTACTATGTTCAGTCCATTGCATTCCGTAAATCCGACGGCACGCAGGGTGCAGGCTGGGTTGCCGGGAAACAGTCAGAGGGCATTTTTGCAACAAATATATGCTCTTTGCCGGCCAAAACAGTAACATACAACGGCAAAACATGTTATGCATTCAAAATGCGGAGAAACGAAACAATCTACAGCAGAAAGTCGACTGCCAGCAACAAAATTAAAGTCGGAACCGCCTACAAGGATCGCTATATTCTGGCAGAAAGTTCTACCGCCGGAAACACTTTCCCTGGATGGTTGTCTATCGTTGCACAGGAAACAGGCGTTGGAACCAATAAGTATAGCGCTGTTTCTAGCGATGGCAATGCTTTTGTCGATATGGATTATGCACACGGCAGCATGTTTAACAGCAATTTTGCCTTAATCGGATCCCTTTAAACGCAACCGGGAGAAGCGTCGGAAGATGCTTCTCCCCTTATAACTATTACGCTTCATATTTAATTAACGGATCGTTGTCATAATAGAATTAGTCAAATTATAACATTCCCAATGGCTGCTACTATCTTCATCTGATAAAATGAAATAACAGTTGTCTCCATAAACATTAAAATCACCAATAAAACTACCTGCCTGCAACTGGAAAATTTCTTCTGTTCTATAATCTTTCAAATTCACACGCATAACAGCCCCATATGAATCACTGCCCACATCCGTATCCGACATTTGCAAAATGTACACCCAATCAGTATCATAAGTAAGCAATGACAAGTGTTTGTCCGCTGGAATATCATAAAGCGGTGTTTCCTGTGAATTATCAAAAATAAGCTGCGCCAAAACATTTCCATCACTACTACAATAAATAATTTTGTCTTTGGCCAATAATGGATCTCCGTTACAAGTAACAATTTCTTCGGCTAATGGTTGATTCTTTTTCTTAACCCATACACCATTTATATTCTCTTGCTCTTCTACTTTTACAAAGCAGATATAATCAAAATATTTCATGCTAAACCAAGGATTTATTAAAAACCGCATATCTTCCCCATATCCATCTGTCATTTCAAATTGAGTACAAATATTTTTCGGCATATTTGTACTCAATTTTCCTTCTTTATCTAGGGTGTATGCTTGATATACCGTCTCAATCCCATATTGCCCCAAAACCTCTTCTGATAGGATAAGTGTGTCATCAAAAATTTTTAGATCATAGATACCAGAACTAACTTGAGTCAATACCTCTTTCTCAAAAGATATTTTATTAATCCTTATAAGTTCCGCAGCCATGCCTTCGCTCGATGCATTGTACTCTAAAGAAAAAATATAGTCACCGTACAATGCTGCTCCTGCTATTCCCGAAGCAGAATAAAGCTTCTTTACCTCTAATCTAGAATCAATTCTGTAGATACCACCTGCACCACCGAGATAAACAAATGATTCATCAGCATCAGAAACAGAATGATAATAATTAGGTAAGTCACTATTTATGCTATTCTCTGAGACCACTTTATCCATTACTATTTTATCTTTTGAAAGTTCATTTGGTAAAAGTAAATCAACATCAATATCTATTTCGGGCTCTCTCTGCTCAACTGGTATCAGCCTAACAAATAGAAGCATTAGTATAACTATAACGCTAATGAGGGTTAACACTACCCCTACTATATGTTTCTTATTTTTCATATCTAGTCCTCTTTTTATAAACTTTGTCTTTTCAATATTCTTCTAAAAATCTATTTATACGGCTAAATTATATCATAAAACATCAAATCCTCAAAACAATATTTTATAGCCTTATGCAACGAAAAATTACATGTATAGACTTATTTTCAACATAGCATGATTACTATTATTCTAATGTTTTACTATGATTATAGATTTATATGTTATGGGGATATAAGTGAAAGTTTTCAGAAAATAATGTAATTCATTTATTACAATTCGCCTAAAGCAATCAAGAACTAATCCTAAAACAAAGTACAGTCATATCAGTTTTTTGTCTTTTATTTTGTTTTATCATTACATTGTCTTACGTCTAGCAGTCAATATTTTCAAATTTTCAAATAATCATTTACTTAAAATAATATATATCTTTTTTGCTTATCTTTAGTTTACATTTATACGAAGTTTTTCTTTTTCCCTAATAAGGAGAAAGAATATGGACGAACTTTCTAAATTAATTCAAGATATTAAAAAAGATAAAAATAAATTCAGTTTGCTATTAAATAGAATGGAACCTCTGATAAATAAATATGTCCGCATTTTATACAAGGATGAAAAGGAGGATATCTATTCAGAACTCTGTTGTGCATTGTGGGAGGCAGTATGTAAAATATCTTTTTACAAAAATGATGGCGAAATCATGAGCTTTCTGATAAATGCTCTTCAAAACAAATTTCACGAGCTTTATCGGATAAGTCGCAAAAATCATGATTTTAACACCCCTCTTTTTGATGCTGACGCTTGTGAAATAGCCTCTCCCGAACGCAATTTTGACAATATACTATTGAATGAAGATATACGGAATTTCCTAGATCACTTTAGTGGAAAAAGAAGAAGGATTTTTTATTATATACTAATACATAATTTATCAGACAGTGAAATATCCAAAAAGCTGCACTTATCCAGACAATATGTTAATCGAATACGAAAATTCTTGCGTACAGAATTTTACGATTATTTTAACTCATAATTATTAGATGATAGTTAGGAGGATTCGCAATGAAAAATCGAATTATTTTTCTTAAAACATTATTCACAGGATGTTGCACATTATTGGCAAATCAATTTGGGATAATTGGTCCAGCCATGCTTCTATTTATCTTTCTTATGGCAATAGACTATATCTCTGGCATGCTAGCTGCAAAAACAGAAGCTTTAACGCATCCGGGCAATAAGCGCTATGGCTGGAGTAGCAAAAGAGGATTAATTGGTATTTATAAAAAAATAGGCTACATTTTGACCGTTTTAGTAGCACTATGTACCGACTATATAATATTTACTTTATTGGAAAACATCGGTGTTCATTACAATACTGGTACGCTATTTGGGCTTTTAACACTAATTTGGTTTATAATTAATGAATTAATTTCAATTTTAGAAAATACTGGGAGAATGGGCGTAAAATTGCCTCCGTTTATCATTAATGTCTTATCTGAAATAAAAGATGATATAGAAAAGAAGCCTTGATGTTCTTATATAATTTCAAATTTGTTTTTTTGCCAATGGCTTAGAATAAAATAAAAATTGTTAACTTAAGTAATGCCGTTTATCAATACGTTAATAATTTTTTTGTTAATTTGAAAATTATATTTACATTTTAAGAATTTTTCTCTTTTTATCATATGTAAGCTTACAACAATTAAATAGCAAATCAAAGAAAGGTGGTAATTTAAATGGATGAAAGAGTATTACAAACACAAGAATGGTTAAACAAAACCTATGGAAAAGTAACAGATTTCCCTGCTGTTGATGAAGACGGGATAACTGGACGATCAACATTTAAGGCACTAATTTATGCCCTGCAGATTGAAATCGGCATCAGCAACCCTGACGGTGTCTTTGGTAACGACACTCTCAATAAATGTCCCACCCTAAGAGAAAGTAGCACACCAAATTCTGATTCCCCTAGGAATATCATTTATATATTACAGGGTTCATTATGGTGTAAAGGAATTTCCCCCGGAGGTTTTACGGGTGTTTTCGGTCCTAAAACCGCAAACGCTATATATAATTTCCAGACGGCAGCCGGCATCACAGCAGATAAAGTTGTATATCCTTATGTTCTTCAGGGTATCATGAATACTGATGCCTATACATTTCATAGTACCGAAGATGTATATGATACATACCGACACGAAATACAAATAGGGCTCAACAAGTACTATGGATCCAGAATCGGATTGATTGCACCTACCGGAATATGGGAACGAACATCACATAAGAATCTGATTAAAGCAATACAGATCGAATGGGGGACAACTGTTGATGGTGTCTTTGGCAACGGCACATTGAGCAAAGCTCCAACACTTTCAAAAAAAACCTCCGGTTACACAAATTCAAAACGTCTTATGCAGTGGTGCTTAGCAATTAATGGATTTTATCCGGGATCGTTTAGCGGAACGTTTGATGAAGATACGTTTTCCAGCCTATATGATTTTCAGCAATTTCTCTGTTTAGGCGCAGATGGCATCTGTGGAAAACAGACATGGGCTTCATTAATTACAAGCCGTGGTTCTTCCGACCGAAAAGCTACTGCTTTGGATACGTCGAAGAAAATCACACTTGAAAATGCCGCGGCAATCAAAAATGCCGGATACACAGATGTCGGAAGATATTTAACAAATACTCCGGGCGGAACACTGGATAAAGCTATGACATCTGAAGAACTGGAAATACTAAAAGCAGCTGATCTTAACGTATTCCCGATTTTCCAGACGCGAGGTAATGAAGCTTCTTATTTTACAGCGGAACAAGGAACAGCGGATGCACAGACCGCAAAAGCGGCAGCGCAAAACTTTGGTTTCCCGCCCTCTGCTACAATATATTTCTGCGTAGATTATGATGTCTTAATGGCAGACATTGACAGCAGAATCTTGCCTTACTTTAGAAGTGTTAAGGCGGAAATGGGAAATGCTTATAAGATTGGGGCATATGGTCCCCGATACATATGTACAAAATTGGCTGAAAAAAATCTCACTACCTACAGCTTTGTATGTGATATGTCCACGGGATTCACCTGTAATATCGGTCAGAAAATGCCCACAAACTGGGCATATGATCAATTTGCAGAAATTAGCGTATCAAAATCTGAGTTTAGCGGTATGGATTATGACAAATGCATTGCATCTCCATTTAGAACTGCTACCGCTCCTGAAGATTTTATTCCTCTTGTTGACGATGGTTATGATAATTCCGTATACACATATGAACAGGTCCTTGCCGGAACCGGTTATTATATGCAGGATAGCAAACTTCGATACAGCGATGGCGTTAAAACGATGCAGGAAAAACTCACCACAGCAGGATACGATTGCGGAATTCCCGATGGTAGGTTTGGTTCGGAAACAACCTCTGCAATAAGGCGTTTACAGTGGTTTAATGAACTGGACATTAATGGGAGGGCAGACAAAAGCACTCTTGTAGTATTGGAGGCAATTTTGAACGGTAGCGTAACTCCTCCCAGCGGAGAATATAGCGTTAATTTCGACAATATCAACAAGCGCTTCGATACGAATCAGCAGATAGTTTATGAAGCCTTAGCGGAAGCTGGTCTTGGTAAGATTGCTATTGCTGGTATTATGGGAAATATAGAGGCAGAGAGTGGATTTGACACAACATGGAGCGATACTGGAGGTGCTGGTATATGCCAGTGGGATGATAGAAAAGGCAAACTTGAAGCATATGCTGCATCTATATCTGGTTCTAAAACAGACATTCATGTACAAACTCAATTTATTTTAGAAGAATGTACAAGCTCCAGCGATTACAAAGACGGATCTGCAGTAAACTGCTTTAATCTACTAAAGGATACAAGCACTGTTGATACTGTCAGAAAGGCTACAGACTATTTTACTGCATTATATGAAAGATGCGAGTTCTATACCTCATGGACAGATGTTGAAAATAGCGGTTATGATCTGAATCGATTTTCACCAGAAACCAACGCATATAATCAGAGATATTATCTCGACGCTCCTAAGAGGCGGGGTTATGCTAACTCCTATTACACCTGCTTATTACAAATGTAAATAGTATGCTCATAATCTATGAGGATGTCGCAAAATCATCAAATTAGCTGATTGAACGGCATCCTCGCTCTATGTGCATAAAAATCGGGAAACTCTGTGTTTTTTGGAACTTTCCTAGATTTTTTGGCATACTCTTTAATAATGTAGCTGTTTTTCTGAGGTTTATGTTGTCTCGTTGATTGGAAAAAAATAATTATTTTTGTTTATCATACTATCATTCCATTCTATTAAGCTGAAATCCAAATCATCCATTGCAATCCATTCATCATTGCCTGCTAACATGATTTCATCTTCATCATTTACTTTACAATACGCAATAGCACTGTTTCTCCAATTAAATTCAATATGATTGTTTTGCTTTAATTTGAGAATGTCAAACTGCAGCAGAAACTCTTCTTTGCTAACAGGCTCTCCGTTAATTGTCGCCTCATCCGGTTGGTAATCATCGTAAAACCCCATGAAATATTCCCCCTGTTCATAAGTAAAACAGACATAACCATTGCCGGCGTTTTCGCCATTCCCGCAGCTCATAAGGACAAGATGATTATCCTTATAACATAAATAATTGATTCCTCCCCAATCTTCCGTTTCGTACAGATCTGCAACTTTTTCCGCTTTTCCTTCTTCATAGGTAAATACAGCAACAGATTCGGCCGAACCAATAATCAATTCAGGAATATTATTATTGTCAAAATCATGTATCCCCACATAAGCGTATCCATTAAAGCCAAATTCTGAAATAAAGTTATAAGGGTCAGCAAGATTACTTTGTATATTTTTGATAATATTTTTATAGGCGTCCTGCCATGTAACGCCTATTTCTGTTACGTCCTCTTCCGTACTTTCCTTTCTCTCTGCTTCATTTACATAAGCAGCACTTGACTCTGTCTCTCCAATTACATCTAAATCCTCTGCCTCCGTAATCTTTTCAACTATATCTTGTTCCTGCTTCACGCCCTCATCTTCACTATTTATTTTCTGGCATCCTGTCAAACAAATAATTAATAAAAACATTGAAAAAATATATACCTTTTTCATACTTATTCTTTCTTTAACCTCCTGTTAACACAAGATACTTTCCCTCTGGTTCTTTTCCTGCGGGACTTGAGCCGGAGCATTTTATCCGCTTTGGGTTCTCTGGTATCTTTGTTATAGAGCACCTCTGCCTCATTGAAAGATGACAGCTGACCTTTCATCGACTGCGACGTCTCCTTTCCAGATCTTCACGGCTCATGCTGTTCAGTTCTTCGGGTAGATGTTTTTTATTCATCCGCCAGCTCCTTAATAGTTTTTATCATACTATAAATACGATTCAAAAGCAAATATTGCTTTCTATGTAAAAATAACAAGAAAACTACTATTTTCAACATATAGAACAGTATTCAATTTATAAAATATACTATATCCTAACGGGGAAATCATAATATATACAGGAGAAGGTACCATATTGGATTGGGAGTGATGAGTTTTCTATAAGATGGGCAAAAACTATTAAAGCATAGAGAAAAGAGTAAAGTAGTATGAAAAGATTATTTAGTGCTTTAGCGCTGTCAATGTTACTTGCGTTATCCGGCTCACAGATGTGTTATGCAGCTGAAGGACAAAATGTAGTTACTGAATTTCCTCAAGAAATCTCAGTTGAGGGTGGAATATTAAAATTTGTTGGTATGTCAGAAGATACAGCACGTGGAGTTGCAAGAGCGCAGTTTCGTGTATACACCCACGGCGATAATCTCAATGTAAGGAGCGGACCAGGAACAAACTATTCTATTATCGGGAGTTTTGCTAATGGATCACTCATTGAAATCCCTGACCCCTATTCTTCTGCTGAATGGGTATATGCAACGGGAACAGATGTTTATTCTGGCAAAACAATTTCCGGTTACATATACAGTGCTTACTATATATAAAATATGGATAAAAAATATATGGTTTGCATATCATCAATGACGAACTCCCTGTAGAGCACTTATTTGTATTATTAATATCTAAAAAGAACTCTGACCAAAATGGATTTAAGATTGTATATTGTTGTGACATCCTGCATAATGAAGCTGTTGCAAAGTAGATAAATAATCCGCTTTACAACAGCTTTTAATTAAGGAAGGACTCTGAATATAAATGGTAGATAGCTTGTACCTAGACTGATATTAGAATATATTATTATTATGGGAATCAAATGTATATGACACAACTTTTGATAGCAGCATACAGAGGTAAAGACTATAAATTCGGAATCAACCCCATAGCACCCATGGGTACTATGGGAAAAATGACGTATATGATGCATAAATAATATGAATTTAGAGAATCTTATGAGGTGATGTAAATGAATTTTTTATCCAAGAAATTAACAGAGTATATACTTGAAAAAGGTATAATAGAAAAATACAACTATGAAATATATCAATATGGTTTTCAAATTTTTCTGGAACTTTCCCTAAATATACTATGCAGTATTATCATTGCAGTCATTCTTGACATGAAGATAGAATGTATTTTTTTCTTCCTTTTTTTTATTCCCTTGCGTTCTTACAATGGCGGACTCCATATGGATCGTTATTTATCATGTTTTCTGCTGTCATGTACAACTCTGGCACTCACATTATTAATTGTAAAGCACTTTACGTTAGATCCAATATTTTCATATCTTCTATATGCCATATCTGTTTTTATAATTATAATAACAGGACCTATCAACCACCCAAACAGAGAGGTCAACTCGGAAGAAAATATCCGATTTAAAGCAAAAAGCAATATTACTTTAGCATTAGGTTTTATCATATCAATTACTTTTTTATTATTAAGCAATCATAGGTATTTGTTTTTGGAAGCGCTTGTATATGCACTTGTTTCATCAACTCTTCTAATCGGACGATTGAAATATGTACAAAAATGCAAAAAAGAAGATGAAACACATAATAATATATAGTGCCATAGAAATAATACATAATTATAATAATACTACTCTTCAAAATAGCTAACGGATATAAATTTCCCTACAGAATCCAGCACATCATATGTACAAATATCTAATTCTTTTGCCCAACGTTTTAATTCTTCAAAACTTGGTAAAAGATATGCTGTCCCCTTATTCGTAGGTGCATTGTAAAAAATAAATATATAATGCGTTGCTAATGAATCTGATTGCACCTGCATCTTTATTACCTTTTCTCCATTTTTCCGCGCATTCTCATTAAAGTCAAAATGACACACTTCTTCATCACTACTCAAAAGAAACACTTTTTTCGTGGGTTTCGTACATATATCCTCTGTGTCTTTTGAGGATATTTTGTTATCATTAACGTTGTTACTCAATTCTAAGACAACAGTTCCAACATATATTTCACCAATGCCTTTTGCCATTAAATCGGCATTTTGTTCGATCATCTCAATACATCGGCATTCACAATTATCACATGTTAAAACATAATTCATTATTTACTCCTTCTTCTCTATCATGCTTTCTTCAATATAATAAACTATCCCATCAAAATATCCAACTTCATATATATAATCGTCTTGATAAAAAGCGGTTATGTATCTTTTATTTTCTGGATATATCTCATCAAAACAGGTTTGATTGAGAGCAGCTTCAACCTCTTGCCTTGTCATTCCGATATTAATCTTTCCGTTTCTGGTTCCATACGCACTATAATAAATAGAAGCTAGTTTGTGCTTTTCATCAAAGTAAAATGTAAAATACTGGTCTTCTGTTACAATTTCATATACCTTTTCTTCTTCGGAAATTCCATCCACTATTTTATAATTAATATCCAATCCATCCAAAAATTTCGTTACTTTTTCCGTTGACATTCCAAACTCAAGGTCTTTAAATTGAAGTTGTGGATTCCTGTCCTTTTCACAAAATTCAATCCTTTGAAATATATCAGAATAACCCACTGTGACCGGATCATATACACTGCCATTCATCTGATCTGATGTCCGGATAATATCTTCATAAAGCATATATGTCCAACTTTTTCTTCCATCTCCTTCTACTTCGTAGCCACAGGCTAATAGACTTCCATCGTTTTTTTCTACAAATGTTACATAAGCATAATCACAGGTATAAGAACTTATACCATAACTTAAGCGTTTCTCCAAAGTATCAAATCTAACTTCATCCATCCAGACCATTTTAACATCTTCTAACACCAATACAGGCTCTTCAATAAAATCTTCATCTCCGCTATCATACCCGCAACTGCCAAATGTATTATTCCCCCATGTCCACAATGTCCCATCTTCTTTAATTGCCGCAATGCAAAAATCACCACAAGTTACATATATTGCATCATCAAGCATTTTTTCAGGTTCCGTGTAACTTACTCCTTTCGTATCTTCTATATTTTTAGCAGAAGTGGTTGTAATCTCTCCCCACCACCAGACGGAACCATCATTTTTAAGCGCGACTATTCCTCTTCTTCCAGCACGAGCATATGTAACATCCTGCATCAGACATACTGGTTCCGTAACAACAGTGACAGCCGGATTCTCCATATAATCTTCAGATGCATCTACGCCCATCACTCCGTTTAAGTTTGCGCCAATACCATACAACTCTCCATTTTTCGTTAGGAAAATAACAAAATAACCGCCAAAATCTACATGTAAAACATTTTCTGCAATCTTTTGAGGAGTCATTTCAAGCCTGTATTCACCATCGGCATCCCTGCTGTATTGTTGTCCATTTCCAAGTTGTCCATATTCATTGTCCCCATATCCCCATAGGACGTTGTCTGAATCAATATAATAATGGTTGGGATATTGACACTCATTTCTAATGAAATAATTCTCTATATTAAACTCTTCACTGTCAAGATGAAGATTATCTATACTTTCCACTAGGTAAACAGGGTATTCGTTCCCATCTTCAGTTTCTTCAATAACGCTAATTTCTACATTCTCCTCTTCTGTTTTTTGTTCATTTGCCGTACTTCCACAGGCAGACATCAATAACATATTTGCCAACACGCTGATTAGTATGATAACAAATCTTGAAAGCATTTTACTCTTCATGTTTACAATTTTCCCTTTCCTTACTTTCTATAATATGTAGATGTTGATACCAGAACCAAATTCAAAATCTAAAATCAAAAGGAGGTAATGATATGGGATATCATGCTATACTTGAAAGTTCCAACATATCCGTTTACAGACAGTCGGATTGTGCAAGCGATTCACAAGTTGGAACATTATACAACGGAGAAGTCTTTACATTCATTAAGGAACATAATGGATACTTTGGACATTATGAAATACGGTTTTTAACCAGTTCCGGAGAATACGCTAATGGTTTCATTGATACAGGCAGCGGATTTGGCAATCTCGCCTATTCCGGACAATCTGTCACCGAAAGCAACTTAGGCTCCACTAAATGTTATCGTTTTAAATTAAGGAAAGCCTTAAATGTTGTGAAAACTAACGGCACTTCATTGACATCATTAAGTGCAGGTGATTACGTCTATACACGAGGGGCAACCGCTGGAGCATCAAATCCTCGTAACATGTACATCTGTGGTTACAAAAAAGGATCCGGATCCGTTACTTCCTGTGACGCATTTGTTACTCTTGATTACACAGGTGGATCTATGTTCTCAAGGAATTTCTGTCTATATAAAGCTTAACGCAAGCTACAATAATCTGGTATCATATTTCAAAATGCATCTATAAAAATCATTAGGATACAGAGGGGTTTTCCCCTCTGTAATTCTTTTCTTGGTAATATTAATGATATAGGTGTCGAAACCCCAGTTTAAAGCCAGCCGTTTTGCGGCATAATTACCATTCGTACATTGATAATTTCATATTTTGTAGTCTTGCGGTTAAAATGGCTCAAGTTTCGCCTGATATAGAGGCATTTCCTCTATATATTTTATGCTATCACCGGATTTGGCGCATATCTACCAGAAGCTGTTCGATAAGCGAACAGCTTCTGGTAGATATGCGCCGTCCGTTGAAATGATAACAGTTTCTTCCTGCTCCTCCATCTTTTCAAGTGAGTCGTGCAGAAACTGGCTGTCGCTATAAGTGTTCTGCTCGAACTGGTAATCCGTGACTACGGAGCCGTTCTCTCCCACAGACTCTTCGAAATTTGCAACATACCCACGGTGTTCTTCGCCAACCTTGCTGCGGAAAGTTGCCTCCGGATCAGAAGGGCTCTGGAGCATAGAAGAATTCATCGTCCCATCTTCACATGTAGCAAGCCTGCGTGAACCTTCGTCCACAACCGTCTGCTCTGCCATGCAGCGTTTAAAGAGAATATATTCTTTCCAGTCAGCATAACCTTCGCCGTAAAGTGCGGAAAGTGTGTCCGCATCGTCAAGGAGCGTCAGGCATCTCTCGGCATAGCTTGAGCTTTTGGCATAATAAAAGACCTGATTGAAATCGTTTGGTGCTGCATAATGCTTCAGTTCCTCTGGGATTTCAAGATTGCCTTCTTTCGAGAGTCTTTTTACAAGGTTGGCAATACAGGTATAGATTATTTCCAACCGGCTTAGTTTCTTTATGTTGGCATCTATCATCATTGAGTCCATGCGCCGGGTGCGTCCTGTTATCTTCATGACCTTGGCGATTTTACCGGCAAGTGAAACGATGCAGTCATGTATGAGGTCGATTCCGGTCTTGTTGTAATAGTCGTAGCAGCTGCTGCGAAAACGCGTCAGGCTCTTGTCTAACAAAGGCTGTTTCTCAAAGCTTGTCGTATGGAGTGCATATTGAAGTCTGACATCAAGCATCAGAATCTCGTCATCAGACAGATCAAGCAGTTCCTTGATGATACATGCCCCGATGAAGATGTTGACGGGAGTATTCGGTGAACCGTTATCTGCACAATAAAGAATGCGGAAAGGTTCCTCTTCTATCATCGGGAAAATATCTTCAGCAAACGGCTTAGCCCATGATTTATCAAGAGCTTTCGTTCCCGGTCTGTAAGATGAAACGTAGAATCATCGATAGTCATCTGCTGTACAGGATTAGTAACGAACGACATAGTTTTCTCCTTTCTGATACACTTATTTTTTACTATAAACAAGGTCAGAAAGATACTAAAATACTACAAAATATGCGATTTTCAAGGTGCTGTGTTATTAAATGTAAGCGGGGTTTTGACCCCAACATCTTATAATCAATAATTATACGCAAATTATACAAAAAAATCAAACATGTCTTCTATAATTTTAGATTACTGCCTTTAGTATCATGAACCGTATAATTAATACTTAGGGAACACATCAGAATAATATGCTCCCTAAGTCCACTTTATTAATACTCCTTCTCTATAAGCTTTCTGTTTCTCTGCCGCATCATCAACAGCATTTTTTAAGTTTTTCACGAACAATTCTAACAGCTTTTTCGTTTTCTTTCCGCCCGTACTCCTATTTTATTCTGCTTCTGTCAATTCAAGCTGCGTAAATTCATCATCCGTCATATCCTGCAATCTCCCGATTACCCTATGGGATAATTCCTCCAGATACGGGTCATCAAGATACAGCAAAGCCCTTTCCATATCCTCTATGATCTCGCTCCTGCCTTCTCCTGCAAATATGCAGATCAAATTACTTTCCTCCACGGTAAACCTTGTTTTCATACTTTTATATCTCCCTCTGATTATTTTTCTGATTTTCTTCCTGTTCCCTGCCCTGTCCTGCCACCTGCGCCTTTTTCTCCGCAAGGCGGGTTTTTAAGGACAGTTTTTCATCTGGCTTGTCCTGTGCCTTTTTGTTTTCTTCTTTCTGCGCTTTCTCTCCTGCGCCGTTATTCAGCACATTATCCACCATGTTGTAATTCTGTTCCTCCATTTCCTCGACTTTGGCAAGGGGCTTGTACTCCACCATCTTTTCAAGCAGTTCCAAAGCCCTCTTTCTTTCCTCCGGCACTGTTTCGTCTCCTGCTATATCAGCAAGCCACATTACCATGTCATGGGTATCCCTCTGCTTCAGGGCTTCCGCAATCTCCGCTACCCCCTCCGTCATGTTCGGGACATTGTCACGGTACTGGTAAATGTCATGGTCGTAAACGAAACGGTCGATCTCCACCGCAAACTGTTCTAAAGGCGTCAGATCGGGCATCCGCTTCTCCCATACCTGCGCCTCCATCTTTTCAGACATCACACCGTCTATCTCCATATCCGGTATCAGAGGCATAACCTTCGCCACAAGCTCCGCAATGACTTCCATTGCCTGCGGACTCCCCTTTATTTCAGGTATATACTCTAAAACTTCAAGGTCAATCCGTCCCCCTGATAAAATGTCAATCCCCGTATCCTCGATCGGTTCTGTCCCCGGCGTATGGAGATGGATGCCGATAGCCGGGATGCCGTTCATGCGCTCCGGCGGTATCTGTTTCCAGATCGCCACGGCTTCCTCCACCGAAGGGATATTCTCATAAAACTCGCCCATATTGTGGAACTCGCCGCACTCCGCAACGGTCAGCGTCACTTCCGTCTCCGGTTTCTCCGGGGATAAAGCTGCCGTTTCTTTCTCCTTTGCTTCACGCACACCCTCCAGATATTCCTCCACCCGTGGAAGATATGTTTCAAGTGTCCCCGTCTTCTGTGCCGTGATCGGGTTGATATCCACATCTACCCCGCCGATACGAAATCCGTCCCCGTGAAACATATCAAACAGGACATCTTCACGCTCATCCGTGGAAAGCTCCACGACCACATCAAGGTCAGCACCTTCCCGTTCCAGCCCCCGGCAGCGACTCCCGGCTACTACCGCATCCACGATCTTTGCGTCAATACCCGTTTCGTCTATCTGTGCCTGCACATAGCATTTTACGGTTTCCTCGATCTCTGCCGGATTTGATTTACCGATCTTGTGGAACAGCTCATTTGTCTTTGCCCTGAAATCTGCGACCACATCCTCCTGTGCCTGCGGTTCGATACGGTCTGCCGCTTCCACCTTTTCCATCAGTTCCTCATAATCAATCGGCATCAGATCGTCATTGTCACGGATATTTCCCCTCGCTCCGTTGTCAAAAGGATTTTCTTTCAGATCCTCTACTATGTCGTTAAGGGCTTCCCTGATACTAACATCGAGATTGTCATAAACACCGCCGTCTATCACCTTATAATCCTCGCCCATAATAGAATAGTCATAGCCCTCATCTGTTTCATGTATGCTGATGAAACGGTCTGCTATCCGGAAAGCAAGTTCTGTTTCCTGCTCCCCTTTTAAGGATTTCTTCATCTCCACAAGCACCTGATCTGTTTCGTCTCCGAGATCAATGATCTCGTCCCCGTCCATATCTTCATCCGGTGTTTCAGACGGCTGCTCCTGCTCTGACTTCTGGACATCGTGTCCAGAGGTCAGCTTTTCCTGTCCGGCAGACAGTTCTTTCTCCTGCTCTTTCACGCCCTCCAGTCCACGCAGGAAATCGGGAAGTCCAGTAAAGCCGAATGAATCAACAAAGTGTGCGCTGTTCTTTCCGTTTATATGCAGCACAATGACATCGCTGACAGAAAGGGAATGACCCTTATAATCTGCCGGGTGGTTAATGTTAAGTTTCTCATAGATGGTTTCCAGCTTATCCTCCCGTGTTGGCAGAAAGCCATACTCCGCAGTCAATCCCGACAGTTCTCCCGTATAGATCAGGTTATAATTCTCCGGCTTGATCCCATCAAGGTTATCCTTAATGATACCCATTTTCTTTAACGATTCCGTCCCCTCAAAATGCAGGCTGCGCAGTTCGGGATCGTCCTTTAACTGATAAATCCCGTATTTGTCCGTACTGCCGTATAAAAGCTGCGCTTCCTTATTTGCCCTGCTCTCCGTAAGCTCCTCCTGCAATGCCCGCAGGCTTTTTTCGATCTCCCAATCCGCTTTTTCAATGCCGAAGATGCCTTCATGCCCCGTGATCTGTTCCCTTTCTTCCGCCATTGTTTCTGTTCCGTCCTCATGGAGCTGGTACACTGGCAGGTCGCGGTCAAACAGTTCTAATGCCGTTTCCTTTGTAAGCGGCAGCATTTCCTCCCCTGTGTAGCCGTATTCTTCCATTTCCGAAAGCCCGATCATCTGGTCAGGAAGCGCGTCGATCTCCGCCTGTGCGTCACTGACCGCAAGGGCAGCCCCCTGATTGCCCTCCGTTTCCTCATAATAGATATGCTCCGCAAGCTCCCTTGTCTTTTCCATATCATTCAGCTTATAGGCATAATTTACGATAAGGCTGCGCTCATCATCAGTAAAAGCGGTCTTTGCAAACTCCAAGCGGTTAATGATGCCCTCCGCCTGCTTTGACGGGGAAAGATGGTGCATCATTGTTATCTCTTTTTTATCAAGGTCGATCTCAAAATCATTGAACTGCGGCATATCGGAATTTCTGCCGCCACCCACAATGACAGGGATATAGTCAGCCCCATAGCTGTCCAGACAGCCACGGATCGCTTTCGTGTTCTTTTCTTCCAGCTTTGTCAGCGCCGCCATGATCTCCTGCACTTCCTCCGGCGTTTTGTTGGTAATGCGCTCCACCTCAAAGCCGTCTGCAAAGGCAATTTTCAGGATCACATCGTCTGCGCCGATCGGCTCCTTTGCCCTCTCATTAAACACCATTTCCGTCTTTAGGTTGATGATCTCATTGGTGTCGGTGATGTACCGGACATCAAGGTGGTACTCCCCAATTTCCTTTGTTCCCTCGTTGGCGATCTCCGCAGTCCATGCGCCCCTGCTCTCCAGATATGCGGCAATGCTCAGTCTGTCATCGTCATTCATGGCAGAAAGGGCTTCCACGATTTCCGCCGCATCCATCCCCCTGACATCCAGCAGGCTATATTCCGACAGGTCGCTGTTCTGTATCAGCAGTAAGCTCTCTTTGTCCTGTTCTTGCATAAGTTCCCAAGGAAGCAGCGCTTCCTTTTCATGCTGCAATTCAAAAAGCTGTCCCTCAATGCCCATGATAAGCTCCGACGCTGTCCTGCGGATCGTGTCAAGGGAAGATTTCAGTTCTTTCATTCCCTTCCCGCTGCTCCACCCGGCAATATATCCGAAAGAATATTCCGATGTATCTATGCCGAAATGCTTACACACTGTATAGGCAATACTCTCCGCCTCCACTTCCTTGGTTCTCTTGTCTTTTTCCGGAACATTCTGCCCATTGCTGCGGTTGACTTCCCTGTCATGCAGCATGGAGTGTGCCGTTTCATGCAGCATAGTCTTTATGGTCTGACTCTCGCTCATTCCCTCCTGCACCGCAATCCGCTTTTCCGAGGGTCTGAAATATCCCCTTGTATCGCCGGGAATATCCTCAAATCCCACGGAAACAGGGGCAACAGAGCTGATTGCCTTAATAAAATCCTCATACCCATCCACCGATGACAGAAGTTCTTTTGCCTCCAGTTCCTGAATCGGCTCCCCCTCTGTCTGCGATACGTCATACACTCGCACGACACGAAAGGCGGGGATTCTGATTTCAACTTCCTCTTTCTGCGGCATACCGTCCCTGTCCAGCATGATTTCCCCGGTCACAGGGTCTACTTTATCCTGCTCCTTTTTAATGGTATAAGGGGCAGGAGCAAGGATACGGATTCCTTCCTCACGCCCTTTTACTTGGCGGTTGTATTCATTCTCCCATGCCTTTCTGCCCGCAACAAAGGTTGCATCAGGGCATTGCATTGTGATGAGCTGGATATTGTTGGCGCTGTAATTGTGAAACTTGGACATCTTGGAAAGGTAGCTCTTGTACTTTTCCTTCGCAAAAAGTTCCTTTAAGCCTTCCTCCAACTGATCGGTAATCGCCTTTACTTCCTGTTTATCTCTTGTGTAAAATGAATTATTTGCCATATTTTTGTCCTTTCTTTTCCATGCAAAAATACCGCCCTGCATACATACAAGACGGTATCTCCAAAATAAAAAAGGTGCATGATATTGATTTTCTCTCTACCATACACCTAAAGTTACTGTTACTATGAAATTTGGGGCTAAAACAGCTTCAATAACTGTATCAGCTCATGCGGCTCACTATTAGTTGATTCTGTCAATCTTGTATCGAATTGTTGGAAACCATTCTCTCGATAGAAAGATAAGAGCCTTTCTTCATTGACTGCCTCCAAAAATATAACCATGCCGCCCGCCAAATACTGTAACTGCTGTATCTGCCGTATTGCAAGCCCTAACAATTCTTTCCCGGAAATACGTTCATTCGCACCGTTACTATAATTTTTCCCAAGCTGTGCAATCAGGTACGCCGCAAGATTATATGTCTGATCCTGTTCGTTTAATGTACTTACCCTTGAAAGTTTTCTTTTTACAGTATTGCTGAATGGTTTTGCATTTACGGTAATCGGCTTGATTGTAATTGCAAAATATCCGACCAGTTCTGCATCTTCTGTTGAAAATACCAGATATGTAACCGACTGCTGTTTTTTGGCAAATTCAACGGACTGTTTCTTTATGAATCTTTCAACATCCGGGTTTATCTCACATGAAAACTCGGAAAGAACCTGAAGCAGTGTGTCCTCTCCGAGTCCATGACTTCCGTCGCCCAAATACTCACGAATGTTGAAAACTGTATATTTACTTGTTTCCTGCATCCGCTTTCTTCCTTTTCTCCATAAATTTTGCTATATCCTTTGGATCAGTTAAAAAAGTCGCACTGACATTGATAGGAGGTGTAGGATTATTAGCAGATGCTTCAATCGCATCGGCAAACATCTCCACCTGCTTCTGACCTGATATAACAAAATTCTTTGTAATGCTTGAAGTTGCCATAAGAAACACCTCCTTTATCAGTATGGCTCTTTTTATATTCCGCATACTTTCCTATCTACATTGTACGGTTTAACAATCGCTTTTGCAACAAGATTTTTGTGGATGTTTTATGGCTACAGCGTTTCCTCCTTCCTTTTTGCTTTTTCAGTATCCGTCCTGTCTGTTCCAGCCGTCTGCGCCTTGAACGCTTCCAGTTTTTCCTTTAATGACATCTTCTGCACCGGCTTGTCACACATTGCCGCCGCAGTTTTCAGTCCATGCGGGCTGTTATTGCCCACCATATAAGTCTGCCGTGCATTTTCTATCGGGTATGGTATCGGTGCATCCGCAGCATTTTCTTCCGTTTCCGCTTTTTCAGAATGATCTTCTTCCTGCCCTCCTCTTTCCTCTCCCGGTTCATCGTCCATTCCAAGCACATCATCTCCCTTTTCATCCATGTTGAGCAGGGCATTTAAGGTTGCCAGCCTCTCCTGCTTTTCCGCAAGCTCCACCTCCTGTGCAAATGGTTTTGTAACCTCTGTTTTTGCTGTTTCAAGCTGGCGCTCCACGGTTTCCAGTTTCGTCTGCGCTTCGGAAAGCTGTTTCGGCATGGATTCCAGCGCATGGTTGATACGGGCAAGGTTGCCGAACGGATCAGCGCCGATCTCCAAATTATGGGAAAGCTGCCCTTTTAAGTTCATCACAAATACATGGTTGAACGAATCAAAGGATACCGCCATCTTAAACCCGGCATACTCCCCGACCGTGGCAGGCACACCCGCCGTTTTCATCTCCCTGCACATCTCCACAAGGGCGGTTCCGGCTTCTTTTTTGTCCGTATATGTCTTATCCCCGACTTTCATCACAAACTCTTCTTTATCTGCCGGGAGGTTCGCCTTTGCAGTCTGAATATCAGCCGCCATGCCGTCTATCCTCTCCTTCAGTATGGCGATCTGCTGCGGGTAGTGCTTTGCGATATTGTCCTCAAGGCGGTATTTCTGGCTGGTATGGTTCGCTTTCATCAGCTTCAGCTTTGACACCTGAATGTCGAGATCCATCTTTTCCTTAATGTAGGGATTTCCCGTTGCGAGAGCCTTTACCTCCGCATAAGTGAGCGCCGCTTCATCTATATCCTCACAGCTCCGTACCGGGGATTTGCTCGTCATGATCTGTCCGATGAATTTCTGCTTATTCTCAATGAGCTGCCATGAATACGAATCAAATGTTCCTTCCGTTACATACCGAAAAATCTTAACCTTTTCATTGAGATTGCCCTGACGCAAAATTCTGCCTTCCTGCTGCTCGATGTCGGACGGACGCCACGGTACATCCAAGTGATGTAATGCGATCAATCTGTCCTGCACGTTGGTTCCTGCGCCCATTTTCTGCGTAGAACCCAATAAAAAACGAACCTGTCCGCTTCTTACCTTTGCAAACAGCTCCGCTTTCCTTGTTTCTGTATTCGCTTCATGAATAAATGCGATTTCCTCCGGCGGCACTCCCTTTTCCACCAGCTTGTTTCTTATATCATCATAGACATTGAATGTACCATCTCCCTTCGGCGTCGATAAATCACAGAAAATGAGCTGTGTGGATTTCTGCTCCTTTGTCTGCTCCCATATTTCAAATGCCTTATCGACACAGGTTGTCGCTTTGGACTTTTCATTGTCCGGCAGCATATCGTTGATCAAGCGCTGGTCTAATGCCAGCTTTCTTCCGTCATTCGTGATTTTCAGCATATTGTCAATCGCTGCATCCACCTTACGGTTGCGCACCGCCTCCGCTCTGTCGGCAAGCGCTGAAACCATATCCTGCTGGTACTCGCTCGGTTTCAGAACCACATTTTTATACTCCGCCTCCGGCACGGGGAGGTTTAGCATATCCGGCGTCTGAATATCTGCACATTCCTTAAAAAGCGCGATCAGTTCCGGCAGATTGAAAAACTTTGCAAACCTTGTCTTTGCCCGATAGCCCGTACCCTCCGGGGCCGGTTTGTCAAGAGGATTTTTTGATTTCCTCTAAATTGAACCTGTCAGAAGCAAAACAATCGCCTAAAACCTCGTGGACACAAAGGCCGCGAAACGCTGTATCCATGGGCTTTTTCGCCGTTTCCGATGGCTTCACGCTGACAATAAAATTGGTGTTTCCTATGCGAATAGAATATTGATTTTCCATAGTGCTCCTTTCAAAAAATCGTGGGCTTCCGACAGCGAAAGCCCGGTTTCGACGCCTGGGCGTTCAGTTTAGAACAGGTGAAGAAGTCAAAAAGTCGGGAGTGTAGTCGAAGCGGCTACCTCTCCCAACCCTTGCTCCTGTTCTTCTGTTTTCTCGCTTCACGCTCGGCCTGCCGCCTGTGCTCCGCTTCCTCCTTTTCTTTCCGCTCCTGCGCTTCCTTGACGCTAAACAACTCCCTGACCTTGCTGACAAACGCCCGCACAAAGTCGGGGAAGTGCTCCATAGCGTCCAGAAACGGCTGGCACTTCTCTTTCAGAGCGTCATAGCGTTCCTGCGCCTTCTCCAGCGCCGATGAAGCCCTGGAATACTGCTGGCGGTAATAGCGGGCGCTTTCTCTCAAATTGTAAATCTCGTTTCGGCTGGTAATGCCCTCCTTCGCCAGCGAGGTAAGCTGGGAGTAGTCCTCTTTGGTGATAGCGACCTTTCCCGTGATGGTCTTTTGACCCATGCTGTCAATGTCGCTGAGGGTCATGCTGACCTCGTGGGCCGCCTGGTACTTGGTCTGCTCCCTTGCAATCTTCTCTTGAAGATTGGAGAGCCGTTTGGTATCTTTTTTAATCTGATATTGGAGCGAACTCAGATTTTCGGAAGTGCTGCCACGCTCGCCACGCTGGAAGTCGGTAAAGCCATGCTCCCGCATATGCTCGAACAATTCATCTTGCAGGACGCTGTATGACGCCCGGTACTTCGGCTTGCCGTTCTTCCGCAGGATTGCCCTACCGTATTCATCGGTGAGGGGAATATCTGAAGCCCATTTCTTGGAGTGGCTGATCTGATGGATAACCTCTTTCACCGTTCCTCGGAGGGCGGGGTCTTTACACCGCTTGCTCCACAGGATTTCTTTCTCGACCACAGGCAGGACAACGGCATGGAGGTGATAGTGGTACACATCTTTTCCCAGCTCGTCACTTGCCGCCCTGTTGATTTCATCGGCGTGCATGACAGCGGAGATGACATTCTCAGCACCGAACTTATCTTCCAGAAAGCGCACCGCTTCGGCGTAGAACTCCTTGGCGTAGTCATAGCCGCCTTTCCGCTCAAAGTACATCGTGTTCACATCAATGATAATCTCGTCAAAAAGGGTAGCGTCCTGCCGCAGCCCCCGCAGGCTGATTGCACCGTCCCCTTCCAGCTCCCGCAGGATTTCCATATAGGACTTCCCGCCGGGGTCACGAAAATGAACATTGAGGGGTATCCGCTCCGTTACGACATTGATGTTGTCGTAGCTTTCGTTCTTCCTCTCATTGTGCCGTTCTGCCGCCCCAATGTCTGAGGACTTGTACTGCTTCACACGGGCACAACTCATATCGGGCCTTTGTTCTTTTGCCATCGTTTCCTCCTTCCTGAGAGGTGGCGGGGGAGCGCCGTTACACAACATTCTGCGAATGTGTGTAACCCACTATGACACTTTCGGCTTCGCCGCAAAGATGTCGTGGGCAAGGGCTTTCCCCCCTTGACCTCCCTTAAAACCTCAATCAAAAAGGCAGGCCGTCATCTGCCATGACTGCCTGCCGTTCCTCTTTCGGTTTTTCGCCCACCGTCAAAGCCCAGTACCACAGAAAGCCCTCCTTCACCGAGTGAACGCCAGCTTTCTTCTTGGCCTTTTTGATGGTCGATTTCTTGAAGCCTGCGGCTTCAAGTTTTGTTTCGCACTCGGTAGCAAGCTGCGGCCCGCCGTCTGAAAGAAGCTCTTTCAGAAACGCAACCGCACCATCTACCTTTTCGCTCGGCCTGCCCAGCTTCGGGGCAAAAAGGGAAAATGCTTCGTCCGCTGTCAGTTCTATTTCATCGTGGAAGTTCACGCCTTTGTCGGTCACTTCAAAGACAATGGCGTTGCCAGTCGGGGCAAGATTGGACTTCACCTGTACCATATACCGCTCCGAAAGGTTCTCCTTGTTCTGCGTCCTTGCCACCGCCAGAATACTTCTTGCGGCGGCGGCAATGTCGATTGAGCCGTTGGTTCGGTACAGCGGGGAGGTATCCCTGTTCTTGTTCATGTGCGCCACAACAACGATTGCACAGCCCGTTTCCTGTCCGATTTTGATAAGGTGGTTCAGTTCCGTTCTCGTTTTGTTAGCGTCGTTCATGGAACAATCTTCCCCGATATACGAACTCAACGGGTCAAGAATGAGCAGCTTGACATTGTACCTTTCGATTGCCTGTTGCAGTCGGTCATCTCCAAAGGTCAGGTGCTTTTCGTTCTCCTTGATGAAGATAAGGTTGTCCCTATTGCCGCCGGAAGCGATAAACCTCGGTACAACCGTATCATCTGCGTCATCCTCCGTGGTCTGATAAATCACCGTCATTGGCCCGCTTGCTTCCTCTGCCTCTTGGAAAGGTAGGGGCTTCCCATCAGTCAGCAGGGCGGACAGCGCAAGCATGAATTTGCTCTTGCCATCGCCCGGATCGCCTTGGAGCAGGGTTATCTTCCCGAATGGGATATAGGGATACCACAGCCATTTCACCTCCCTGGGCGTGACCTCGCTCGCCCTGATAATCTCCAAAGTAACCGTGTCGTTGCTTCCGTTTGCGGTCATTGTGTGACCTCCTTTTGATTGATTTTGCTGCCCTGGGCAACAGAAAAGCACCCTATCCCTACGGTGCTTTTCTCTGGCTCAGATGAATGCTTTAATGGGGGTTGAATGCTGCTTAGGTTGGTGGTATATTATATTTGTAGTAATTTGACAAATCGGAATTTGACAGAATCATTATCAATAAATTTTCAGCATTTCCGCACAGTATCTATCCAAACAAATATACGTTCATCTGTTTGTTTCCCAATCACACCACCATTTGCAAATGCTACTGCCTTTGATGCAGCATTGTCCAACTGAATTGTAACAAGTACTCTATCAATTCCAAGACAGCTGGCTTCCTCAAGTAAAAGCTCAAGAATTTTCTTTCCATATCCTTTCCCACGGTACTTAGGAGCTATTCCATACCCTATATGCCCCCCCGCTTCACGAAGCGCATCTGTGAGAAAATGCCTGATAGAGCCAAAACCAACTGGCCTCTCATCTGCATAAAGCCAATATGTAGTAGACGGCACTTTCCAACCGTCTTTAAGTCCAATCTGCTCGGAATCTGCATATTTTCTCTTCAACCAGTCTTTATATTCCTCAAATGATAACCCGTTAGCATTGTTCATTAACCCGTTCTCTTCTTTGGAAATTTCTTGTAACATTACATATACATCCATTCCATCATCTACTGATAATCTCCTAAGCTCTATCATTTTTATTGTCTCCCCTCAAATTCCGATTGTGATTTGATGATTTTTAAGGGAAATATTAGCTGTTATATTTTGTTATTAAAAAACCCGCTAACCCTTGAAAACACTAAGTTTATCGCAGGTAAGCTTTCCCTTAAAGTTTCCCTTGCGTTATATCTTCCCACAGGTCATTATAAACTCTGATAAGGGAAAAAATGAGGGAAACAAAATCATATAAAACAGTATAACATAAAATATACGGAAATTGGTAAACTGATTGAAATGCTTTCAAAAATCAATGAAAAGAGGACACATAAAATGAATATGATATATGCAACATACAATGTCCACCATAACAGCATTGACGTATATACCTGTGCAGGCTACTTCTTGCGGGTAGACTGCAACAAAGCGGAAGAAGGATTGAAAACTACGCCATGCTCTGAATGCGCCTTAAATGCTCTGGCAATAGATGAGCCGCTCGAATATACAAGGCTGTATCTTGAGGGAAATATGCAGATGTGGGTGGATGCAGAAGATTCTTTTGAATTGTGGTAATTCCTGTAAAGAGAGGTTCAGTCTGTGCCTCTCTTCATTTTTGAATTATATTTCTCGCATTCTGATTCTAATTTAGGAAAATTTAGGCAGCGGTTTCTGCCTGAAAATGGCTCACTGGAAATGTACTTTTTATACAAGACATTTGCTTTATTACAGATTACTTCACTATTGATCCGACACCATTCTAATTCCTGAACACACAATCGCTTATAATATTTGATGTTTTCCCTATCTCTCTTAAAAATAGTGGTATTTACAAGCTGCAATTGATCTTCTTCAATAGGTATCATCAGATTAAAATTCAGGACACCTAAAAGTTTCCCATTTATTTCAATCTTTGAAAAATCCATAGAGTTCTTCATTTTTTTATGCTTTTCTTTTGGTGATGAAAGTGGTATACAATATTTATGAATACCGCAAATAGTAACAATTCCAACAAAAACCCTGTTATCTTTTCCTGCCTGTGGCGAAACAGAAAGCACTTTATCATCTATATTATGTAGATTACGGATATATTTCATATCCACCTTGTATAATTTAAAATCTGTCTGCATATATCTCCTCGTAAAAAATGGCTATGCGTTTCCACATAGCCATTTGTGTAGTAACTCCATTAGAGTTGCTAACGCTTTTAGCAGTCCACTTTGCGGTAGGACTCACCACTAATAGTATAATACCATATTTTTGGATTTAGTCAATAGATTTTTTGTATACAAGATGGCTGGTTTATGATATACTCTACTATAATCTCTCGGAATCCTGAGTGATTATATCCAGCACAGTTGGTAATGAACATT
>ERZ777011.151-NODE-151-length-109956-cov-16.212528_pt1 | contig 109956 bp, 72 predicted proteins | sample MGYA00374964_ERZ777011 | MGnify/ENA primary metagenome ERZ777011 (study PRJEB29310, sample SAMD00008975) | mouse gut metagenome | study: EMG produced TPA metagenomics assembly of the Metagenome analysis of fecal microbiota from mouse which was promoted... | reverse complement strand
ATTGAATTTCAATAATTTCAAAGTACTCTTATGATTTTTTAGTGGACACTAATGGTTTTTTTATTATAATAATTCGTGTTTCTCGTAAATAATGGCTAAATTTGCATCTACGACTTGCAGCCTGTCTTATTGCGGTTGCCGGGGGTATACGGGCAATTGTAAATATGTGCTTTCGTTAATGGAAGCCGGATTGGAGTTAACGGATAAACCAACGGGTCATCCGCAAATCATAAGCAGGCATTCCGTGACGGTCCGAACGGATAATCAGTAGGTGTTGACAGGCTTCCGTAAATACAGAATAAGCTGTCTTTAAATGATGAACAGGCGTTTATACCATATACACAAACGCACTGTGAGAGCATAATATGCAGACAGTGGTTCATGTACAAGCAAGGTTTGGCTGTCGGATAAAACATATTTAACGGTAGGGCAGGATAAGTTTAATTATCAAATCAAGAAAGTTCAGTACGTAAATGAAACAAACTATAATTATTGAACGGAGCAAGCTATAATTATTGAACGAAACAAACTATAATTATTGAACGACAAACTATAATACAAAACAATGAAACTATCGGTATTAAAACAAATCAATGTCGGTTTGACGCTATTGCTTTGTGCCACTTCTATGGCACAGAAAACGGTGGGAGATTTTATCGAGTCGCGTTCGTATAATGAGGCAAGGCGCGGAGCGGAGCGGGTGCTCAGGTATCAACCGGACGGCAACGACTTCGTTTGCGTGAACGGAATAAACCGTTACAGCCGTGCGCTCTATGGCGGATATACAGACTATCGCATAGAGACGAGCGACCGTCCTATATTTGCCATATACAAGAAACGTGATTATCGTAATATCCGTTTCCGTGCGGTATATGAAGGCCGAGAGCTCCAACTCGATTCCACCAACTATTGTGAGGCACGCTATTCGGACGGCACACGCCGCTATGTGCTTGCCGATAAGTCATGGGGTGACGGCCGGCTGTATGTGGAAGTGGTGGCTTTGACAGACGAGGAAGGCGCTATCTGGAAATTCAGAGCCGACAACTTCAAGTCGCCTCTTTCGGTAAAGGCTCTTGTGTGCAATATCGCCAATCCGAAGTTACACCGTAACGGAGACATCGGAGCGGACAAACCCGGATGCTTCGAGCCGGCCGCCGGCGACGCGGGGCTGACTACATCCGAATGGACTGCCGCCGATGGCAAGGCGGTGAGTGCCACGAGCTACTTCGCCGTGTCCGGTTCAGCCATAAAGAATACCGACAGCCGGCAGGCGGCAAAGCGTTTCGATGCTACCCGCGACTATTTCAAGACGCTTGCTGCCCGTGTTGTTTTCAGCACGCCCGATCCCTATATAAATACTCTCGGAGGTGCTCTCGTGGTGGCTGCCGACGGCGATTGGGACGGACAGACATGGCTGCACGGTTGTATTGGCTGGCGCATGCCGCTGGCCGGCTGGCGTGCCGGTTATCTGGGCGACGTGCTCGGATGGAACGACCGTGCCCGCTCTCACTTCGACGCATACGCCAAGAGCCAGGTGACAAAGGTTGAGCCAACCATTCCTCACCCGTCTATGGATCCGAAGATGAACATGGCCCGTGCCGAGAAGAAGTGGGGTACACAGATGTACAGCAACGGATACATCTGCCGTAATCCCGAGCGAGACAACCAGATGCACCACTATGACATGAACCTCAACTACATGGACGAGCTGATGTGGCATTTCTGCTACAACGCCGACACTGTATATATGCGCAAGATGTGGCCCGTCATCAAGTCGCATCTGGCATGGGAGAAGCGCAATTACGACCCCGACGGCGACGGCCTTTACGATGCCTATTGCTGTATCTGGGCGAGCGACGCCCTATATTACAGCGGCGGAGCAGTGACCCACTCGTCGGCTTATAACTACCGCAGCAATCTTCTCGCCGCCCGCATAGCCGAGATTATAGGTGAGGACACCGCCCCATATCGTGCCGAGGCCGCCCGCATATTGAAAGCCATGAATGCCCGTCTGTGGCTTAACGACCGCGGCCACTGGGCCGAGTTTGAGGAATCTCTCGGTTTGAAGCGCAAGCATGAGAGCGCAGCTCTGTGGTCTGTTTATACACCGATAGACTGTGGCGCAGGTTCGCCCGAGCAGTTCTATCAGGCGACAGAGTATGTGGATAACGAGATACCACACATCACCGTCGCCACGAAAGACGCCGAGTATGGCTCAACCATATCCACATCCAACTGGCACCCCTATTCGTGGAGTATCAACAATGTGGCTGCCGCTGAGGTGATGCACACCGCCCTTGCATATTTCGAGGCCGGACGTGCCGATGACGGTTTTGCCCTCATGAAAGCGAACATTATGGACCAGATGTATCTGAGCGACAGCCCCGGTAATTTCGGACAGCTCAGTTTCTATGATGCCGCCCGCGGCGAGTGTTACCGCGACTTCGGAGACTGTATCGGAATATCGTCGCGCACGCTGTTGCAAGGACTTTTCGGTATCGTTCCCGATGCCCTGAACGGCCGTTGCGTTGTCCGTCCCGGTTTCCCGTCATCGTGGGACAGCGCCTCTGTGTCCACTCCTTATATGACATATAAGTATAAGCGTGTGGGTAATAAAGACGTGTATGATATTACACAGAACTTTGCCCAACCGCTCAAGATCGTGGTGCGTCAAAATCTGGCAAACGGCCGTTTTCGTGACATCGAAGGCTCGGCCGAGGCTCATCAGGTGATAACCGTGGAGCGTCCCGAGGTCATCTCCGGACGCAGGGCCGTGCGTGCTGCGGTCGTGAGGCCGTCTGCGCGCGAGCTCGGACTCGACGAACCGACCGCCGGACGCTATGTTCCTGTGAAGATGGACAAGGTCATGAACGCCAATGTGGCCGATATTTACAAGAATGAATACCTTTCTCCTCGCTCTCCTTACACCACGTTGCAGATACCGGTGCAGGGTATCGGCGAGTGGTGTCACCCCACTTTGACTGCCGAGATAAACGACTCTGTGTTCCGCACGCTTGTCAAGAACGACATGTTTACCGTGGCGGGAGTACCTTTCCGCACGATGAAAGAAGGCCGCAATATCGTCTATACCTCTTTGTGGGATAACTATCCAGACAGTGTCACCGTGCCCCTTTCAGGAAAGGCGTCTGCCGCCTGCCTTCTCATGGCCGGCTCTACAAACCACATGCAGAGCCGTATAGACAATGGCATCGTCGTGGTGAGATACAAAGACGGTACGTCAGACACTCTCAGACTTGTCAATCCCGACAACTGGTGCCCCATAGAGCAAGACTATTTTGAAGACGGAAAGGCATTCTGTCTGGCCTCTTCCCGTCCTTACCGTGTGTGCCTCGGCAACGGTAAGGTGAGCCGTGACCTCGGCCGCGAGCTTGGAATAACCGGCGTCTACGGCCGTCCCATTCCCGGCGGAGCCGCCCAAATGCTCAACATGCCTCTCAATCCCGAAAAGAAACTGGAGTCCATAACCGTGCGTACTCTATCGTGCGATGTCGTGATAGGACTGATGGGCGTGACACTTAAAAAGTGAAAATATGTTGTAAATGACTTTGTTACCGATGTATTACTGTAATGAAAAAGTCATGGAATTAACACTTTGTTTTCTGTTGAAATAGAAAACGAATACGATACACACTGCTATATGCAATGCGATATGCCGCTTTTCGCCGTTTGGCGAAAAGCGGCTTTTTTTGCGACGGGACACCCGTTGGAGCGCGATTGGATGCCGGTTGCGATGCGTTTAGCGTTCCGTTGGCTTCCGTTCAGACGCTAAACGCAACGCAACGGGACGCTGAATGAAAAAAATATTCCTGGTATGTGGCGTAGGTTTGATAGTGGAAGTGGGTGCGGTAAGCGTATTGGGTTGAGATACAGGTACTTATGTGAAACGGCTCATAATTCGCTTATTTTCGGCCGTGGGATTTTGATTTTTAAATAATCGAAATATAAACGGGCTTTTGTCAATATTATTGATAGCTACCAGTTTTGCCGGATAAACCGGCCTGAGATCTCTTGCCGTTGGTATCTTCGCGCATCGAAATGTCATCTGACAGCCATTCATGTAGCATTGTTTCGATAATGACGGTCATCATTGGTCGTTTTTGTCTGTTTTTGATATAATGACATGAAAAGATGGTATTCGGATTGATTTATGTCATGTGATAAAGCCTTTATTTAATCTTTATGTAAAAAAGCCTTAAAATCGTGGGGGCAATTAGTAAAAATTTATATAAAAAACATATCTTTGCACATGGTGATACCAAAATGTCGATAATTGGGCGGTTATTCCGTTAAAAAGTAATTGAAGTATTGTTGATTGTGATAAAATGAACAAATGAAAAGCTTGAAACGATTCATATTGATAACGTCTGTCGCTCTGTCCGCTTGTGTTGGAGCGTTTGCCGTTCCGGCCAAGCCGGGGCTTGTCACCATGCGTCAGGCCGACGGAACGGAGTTGAAGGTGCGCATCGTCGGCGACGAGCGTTCGCACCATTATCTCACCGAAGACGGTTACCTGATTGTAAATAAAGAAAACATTTTTTACTATGCCTCCGCTGATGACCATGGCAATATCGTGCGTTCGGACATACAGGCACGTCCTGTCGGCATGCGTTCGGCCGAGGCTCGTGATTATCTTGCCAAGGTGGATCTTCCGGCAGTCATGACAGCTCTTGAAAACCGTGACGTGCGTCGCCGTGCGGCTCGCGCCCCTCGTCGTAATGTGGGACTTTTCGAGACAGGCTTCCCGTCGAAAGGAGAGCAGAAAGGTCTTGTGGTGCTCGTGGAGTATAAGGATGTGAAGTTCAATCTGTCTGATCCTTACGACTATTTCAACCGCATGCTTAATGAAGACGGCTTTTCTGACTATGGCGGCACAGGCTGTGCGGCAGAGTACTTCCGGGAGTCTTCCGTCAATCAGTTCCGTCCGCAGTTTGATGTCTACGGTCCTGTAACGCTGTCGCAGAACATGAGCTACTATGGCGGAAACGACTATAACGGCAACGACAGTAATCCGGAGCAGATGGTAATAGAGGCATGCCGGCAACTCGACCCTACGGTAGACTTCTCTGAATACGACCGTGACGGAGACGGGTATATAGATAATGTGTTCGTATTCTATGCCGGCAGGGGTGAGGCCAGTGGCGGAAGCCCCAGTTCCGTGTGGCCGCATTCGTGGAATGTCACATCGGCCACGAACACTCCTTGCATATTCGACGGTGTGGGACTCGACCGGTATGCATGCAGCAATGAGTGGGAAGGCTCGCGCCCCGACGGCGTTGGTACGTTCATTCACGAGTTCTCCCATGTCATGGGGCTGCCCGACCTTTATGCCACGAGCTATACGGGCGCTTTCACCCCGGGAGCATGGTCGGTGCTCGACTACGGGCCATACAATAACGACGGCCGCACGCCGCCGCTCTATTCGGTGTACGAGCGTTACGCTCTCGGGTGGATTTCGCCGCAGGTTATCGACCGTCCGGCCAATATGACAATGGAAGCCATCAGCCGTAACAAAGCCTGCATCATCCCAACGGCCGACGAAAACGAGTTTTTCCTGCTCGAAAACCGTCAGCAGGAAGGGTGGGACAAATATATACCCGGCCATGGAATGCTCGTGTGGCACGTGGATTTTGATGAATATGTGTGGGCTCAAAACACAGTGAACAACAACGCCTCCCATCAGTATGTGGACCTCGAAGAGGCCGATGGCAGGCCGACCGAATATACGCGGGCGGGCGATGCCTTTCCAGGCACCGGCAATGTGGCATCTTTCACCGACGACACCAATCCGTCGATGCGCGCTTGGAACGGAACACGGCTAAATCTGCCGATAACCGGCATCACCGAGACCGGCGGAGTGATAAGGTTTGCCGTGGCCGGCGGTGTTGAATTGCCCGATCCCGTCAAGGCACTCGGCGCCACTGATATTACGGCCGTTTCGTTTACGGCCAACTGGGAACCGTCGCCTGTGGCATCGTCATATAAGATATCGGTATACACAAAGCAGACCACACCCGGTGGCAGGGAGATGACTGTTTATGTGGACGGATACAACATGCGCGATGCGGACGGAGCGCGAGCGACCGCGGTGACAGGACTAAGTCCTGAAACGACCTACTACTATGTGGTCTATGCCGTGGGCGAAGGAGGCAGGAGCGAAGCCTCGAACGAGATAATTGTAACCACGTCGGAAGCCACGTTCGAATACCTGTCGCCAAAGTCATTGCCGGCCGAGAAAGTGACAGACAAATCTTTTGAGGCACGTTGGGAAATGATGGCGGACGCCACGGGGTATCTCATAGACATATTTGAAATCACGCTTGGTGAGCCTTTCCGCGACACGGTTGACTTTGCGGACGGTGTGAGAAACCTGCCGGCGGGGTGGAAGACAAACTCCACGCTGTCTTATGCCAACACGGCATACTCGGGCGAGGCGGTGCCGTCGCTGCGCTTTGCCCGTGACGGATATATTGAGTCGCCGGTATATTCGGCCGATGTACGCTCGCTGACTTTCTGGCACAGGGGCGTGCAAGCTACGGCAGACAACCGGATTATAGTAAGCGCCTGCAACGAAAAGGGTGCGTGGAAAGACGTGGCCTCGCTTCCGGTAGTCAATGCGGCGGGTGGCTCGGTCACACGAATAGACTCGATCCCAAGTGGTACGAGAGCGGTGAGCATCACCTATGACTTGCAGACGAAAGGCTCGTTGGCGCTCGACGACATAATCGTGGAATGGGGAGGAGACGAGAATGTGGCCGGCGGATATACCTTGGAGCTCACATACGCTACGGATAGGGTTGATGTTAAAGGGCTGGAACCGTCTTCTACATATTATTACCGGGTGACCGGCTGTGCTGGTGGCATGCGCTCGTTGCCCTCTGCCAAGGTTAAAGTGACGACTCTCCCGTCGGAAGAAACGGGTGTCGGGGATGTGGCATGCATGCGGAAGAGTGTCAGGGCAGACGGCCGGAAACTCGTCCTTGACACCGATGACAAGGAACTGCCGATTACGGTATTCGGCATATCGGGTCATGTCATATATGCCGGGAAGGTGAACGGGCCGGCGGTACTGGATCTCCCCGCTGCCGGATTGTATATAGTGCGGTTAGGCGACGAAAACCATAAAATATCGGTGAGATAGCGGGCTTATATATCGTTTGAAAGAGAAAAGAATATGAAATAAGAATATAAAGAGGCAGGACGCTTCTGACACACTTTGCCGGAATAAAAGGGGATTTCTTCCGGTGAGGTGAGAAAACAAGATAATCCCCAAAGTAGACAATAATGAAAAAAATGTTTACTATTGCTGTTGTCGCGATGGTTGCATCGTTGACATTCGCGCAGCTTCCTTTGGCAAAGAAGAAAACAGCTTCTGCCAATAAGCTGGAGCAGCTTGTCGACATGAAGACGTTGGCAAAGGAAGCAAAACAGGTAAAAGAGATGAAGGCTGCAATGGCGGAAAAAGCCGCGGCCGCTAAGGAAGAGTCTTCTTCTGTGTTACGTAAAAACAGTGTAAAGCACGGTTTTTTCCGGAACATAGAGGGGAAAGTTATCAACACATGGACGCTTGGCGGCTATCGTTCGGCATCTTCAGGCAAGCCTTACAAGTCGACGGCGCGTAAGACAACAACTCAGGAAGGCAACGTTACCGTAACCACCGATGCCCATGGTATCATTACCGACGTTGCGGGTGTTGCTCCGAAGTACTATCAGCGTGCCGCTACCGGAACGGCATATTATCCTTCCAACAACCAGATGGCTATGGGAAGCCAGTCAGGTACAGTCACTGTCATTGAGGATGGTGACAATGTTTACATCAAGAACCCTATCACGCGCTATACGACAGGCGCATGGGTGAAAGGTGCGAAGAGTGGAAATGTCATTACTGTGGCTGCCCGTCAACCGTTGGATTATGATGCTGATTACAACGCGACAGCAAGTCTTCGTTGGGCTGTTATCACCACTGCCGGCAAGATTCAGGCAGCTGATGAATATGCGCCGGTTTTCACGTTCACCGTAGACGGTGACGTGCTTACTCTTGAAGGCACGGTTGCTTTCACAGGAGAGGCCGATGCTTATTATATGGGTTTGTTATGGGATGATGACAACTCGAATGGAGGTTATGGCGATGCGGAGACCGTTCTGACATACGATCCCACTTATGTGGCTCCTTCTACGGAACCCGTCACGCTGCCTGCCGGTGCCGCACCTGCCGAATGGTACATGAATTGTGTATCTGTCTCAAATAGTGACGAGACCCCTGTTAATAACCAAAAAGTGAACGTCGCATTCGTTGACAACGACGTTTACGTGCAGGGTATATCGGAAGATTTCCCCTCAGCGTGGGTGAAGGGTACTATTGATGGTAATAACATCACGTTCGCCAAGTTCCAGTATGCGGGCCAGTATGGCTCATACGATTGCTGGTTCATTGGTGTTGACGCGACAGGAGAGGCAGCCGTGATAAAGGATGCGGTGGCAACATACGATGCCGGTGCCAAGACCATTACATTCAAGGATGAAGTTCTCTTCAATGCGGCAGAGGATCGCGTATATTATCTCAACTGGTATTCGGACGTGGTACTCAGTGCGGAGGAAAAGGAAATTGTTGAGCCTGTCATCACAGAGCTTACCGCCGATTTACCTTACAAAAACACATTTGATACGGAGGAAGAGCGGGCGCAGGCCGCTATCTATGATGCCAACAATGATAAGAGCACATTCACGATTGAAGAGCATTCAACGACAAAAAGCATGGTGGCGCGTTATCGTTATAGTACCACTAATAAAGCTGACGATTATCTCGTGTTCCCGGGCGTAGCTTTGGAGGCTGGTAAGAAGTATAAGGTATCTGTCGATGCCGCTTCCAATGGTATATCGTATGTTGAACGTGTGGAAGTATTGGCCGGTAAAAAGGCACAGGTATCCCAACTTACTATCCCGGTGATAGCCGCAACCGAAGTGACTGCCAAGGAATTCACTACTCTCAGAAACGCGGAGTTTACGGTATCGGAAGACGGTACATACTATATCGCCGTCCACGCAATATCGGATCCGAATAAGTTCTATCTTTTTGTTGACAACTTCTCTATATCGGAAATAGACCAATTGGCGCCTGCCACAGTCGACGACCTTAATGTCGTTGCCGATGCACAGGGTGCCAATAAGGCCACGGTCACATTCTCGGTTCCGGCCAAGAAAGTCAATGGCGATGACATAACAGAAGACGTGAAGGTTGTCGTTGAGCGCAACGCCGAGAAGATTTACTCTGAGACAAAAGCTGCCAGAGCGGAGGTTGTCATAGCGGACGACAATGTTCCAAGCGCAGGTGACTATACCTATACCGTGACGGCTTATTGCGGTGATAAGGTCGGAGAGTCCGCCTCTGTGAAAGTTTACGTAGGTTATGACACGCCGGATATCGTCAGCAACATTACAATTGCCGATAAGAGCGGCTCCGTTGACCTCTCATGGGATGCCCCGACAAAGGGAGCCAACGGTTATGTCATCAATCCGGCCGATTTCACATACGATGTCTATCCGGTTGATATTATGGAATTCTTTGGTATGCAGATTCCGGTGACAGACTATGCAAATCCTTACGTAACAGGTCTGAAGGAAACTTCTGCCAATGTAGCTTACGATACGAACAGTGGAGAGCATGGTTTCACATACTTCGCGGTTACGACATCGAACACAACCGGTCGGTCGGATGACGCGTATGCCTCAGTTGTTACAGGTGCTCCTTATCAGATGCCGGTATTCGAATCGGTAGCCGGTGGTGAGCTTTCTTACTGGTGGGGAATAGCATGCGATGCCAACAACAATTCTCTTCAAGGTGGTATGGCCCTCGGAGAAAACGCTTCCGACGGTGACGGGGGTTGCTTCTTGATGGCAGCCAAGACGGCAGGATGGATTAATTTGCAGTCAGGTAAGATCGCGCTTGCGGGAACAGTCAATCCTACACTCACATTCGACTATGCGGCAGATGCGGCAACTCCTCTGACTGTCACTGTGATTACTCCCAAAGGCAAAAAGAAGATAGCAGACCTTGCGGCTGGCACAAGCTATGCTAAGGCAGAGATTTCTTTGGCCGAGTATACGAATGAAGACTGGGTGCGTGTGATAATCGAGGGCACGTTTACTGCCGCGTGCAACGCATACCTTGACAATATACGTGTGTTCAACATGATTGATAACAACCTTGTTGCAAAAGGTATCGCAGCGAAAGGGTCGATTACTGCCGGTGAGGATGTGAAAGTAACCGTCACGGTTGAGAACCAAGGAACCAAAGCGGCGGCAGCCGGCGCATATACGGTAGACCTCTATTGCAACGACACCAAGGTGCAGTCGCTTCCCGGAACCGAACTCGCAAGCAATGCACAGACATCGTTTGAATTCACTGAAAAAACAACAGTGATGACACCGTCTGAACTCGTATGGAAAGCCATCGTAGAGTTTGCTGACGATAATGATAAGAGTAACAACACCACGAATACGGTGAAGACTGTCATCAAGACAAATAATTACCCTGTCGTTACCGATCTTGCGGGTATGCAGACTGATAATGGGCTGAGACTGACATGGAGCGAACCTGACATGGGTGTATCCGCGCCTGTGATTGTAACGGACGACTTTGAGAGTTATGATGGCTTTACAAGTTCTGCGGGAGAGTGGACGTTTGTCGATGGAGATGGCGCACAAGTGGGAGGTTTCCAAGGTAAAGACTTCAATGTGGACGGTACGCCTATGAGCCAGTCTCTCCGTTCGTTCTGGGTACACGATGTATCGGATGGCGATACTTGGAACCAGACTTTTGCCGCTCATTCGGGCATTCGGTATCTTGCTTCAATGTACCGTGCTGACGACGGACAGGTTGACGACTGGGCTATCTCACCTGTTCTCAGCGGTAATGCACAGACAATTTCGTTCTATGCACGCAGCTATTCATCTGAATATCCCGAGAAGATAGAGGTGCTGTACTCTACCGGTAGCAAAGACACTAAAGACTTTATATCCGTAAAGCCGGCATCTGTTGTGCCCGGAGAATGGACAGAGTATACGGCAGAACTGCCGGAGGGAGCTAAGTATTTCGCAATTCGCTCATGTGCTGAAGGCAGCTTCATGCTGATGATAGACGATGCGAAATACGAAACAATAGAAGGCTTTGGTGACTTGGCCATTGTAGGTTACAACGTATATCGTGACGGTGTCAAGCTCAATTCGGAGCCGGTTGCCGAAACAGTTTATGTTGACGCGGACGCAGCTGATGGAGAGCATTCTTATGTAGTTACTGTCGTTTACGATAAGGGCGAGTCAAAGGTGTCTAACGTAGTGACTGTAGACGTAACTAACGGCATCGCTGGCATCGCAGGCAAGTCAATGCGCATATTCACTGCCGGCAAGGCTATCGTGGTGGAAAACGCAAATGGCGAGAACGTAAGCGTATACACTGTTGACGGCAAGGCCGTATACAATGCCGCAGGGACAGAGACAGACCGTGTCAGGGTTGAGAGCGGTGTGTATATTGTCAAGGTAGGCAAGACGGTCATGAAGACAGTGGTAAGATAATCGGAGCCAAAGGCCTTATGTAAGGTCTGGTAGCAACAATAAATAATGTGACTTCCTTTACGGGAGGTCACATTATTTATTATATCAGGTTGATTGCCGGATTTATTATATAGGTTTGATTGACTGTCTGCCATTAAAGCAGGGAGGCCATGCAAGGATACATTTTTTTATTGTCGTATATGTTAATTATGATATGGCAAAATCCCGTTTCCTCGTTTTTTTTGTCTAACTTTGCAGCATTCTTTGCACCATCTTTATGCAGAAGCTTTTAGAATTATATAAGCAATGGGCGGGAGCGGAACCGGCAAGAGTGGAAAAGCTGCCGGTCGCCGGAAGTAACCGTGACTATTACAGGCTCGCGGCCACCGACGGCTCGACGGTGGTCGGGGTGGTAGGAACGAGCCGCGACGAGAATCACGCATTCATATATCTGACCAATCATTTTGCCAAGCGCAGGCTTCCTGTTCCGGCGGTATTGGCCGTGAGCGATGATGAACTGCGTTATTTGCAGACGGATTTGGGTTCGGTGTCTTTGTTCGATGCCATTGCGGGAGGACGTGCGGCCGGAGGCAGATATACCGTTAAGGAGAAAGAACTGCTCATAAGGACTATACGTGAGCTTCCTAACTTCCAGGTTCGCGGCGCGCGTGACCTTGATTTCAGTAATTGTTATCCTCAACCGGAGTTTGATGAAGACAGTGTGCTCTTTGATTTGAATTACTTTAAGTATTGTTTTCTGAAAGCTGCTGATCTGGATTTCCATGAGTTGAAGCTCGAAGCCAACTTCCGGTTGTTTGCCAAGGATCTTACCTCCGAGCCGTGCGACAGTTTCCTTTATCGTGATTTTCAGGCACGGAACGTGATGCTTGACGATGCCGGCAATCCGTATTTCATAGACTATCAGGGCGGCCGCAAGGGGCCTTATTACTATGATTTGGCCTCGTTCCTGTGGCAGGCATCAGCCAAATATTCGCATAAACTGCGCCGTGAGCTTGTGGCGGAGTACTACCAGTCGCTTAAGAACTATGTAGAGGTACCGTCTGTACGTCATTTTGTCAACAGGCTGAGTCTCTTTGTGCTTTTCCGTACGTTGCAGGTGCTTGGCGCCTACGGTTTCCGTGGATATTTCGAGCGCAAGAAACATTTTATCGATTCGATACCTCCCGCAATACAAAATCTCAGAGAGTTGCTTGAACTTGACTGTTTTCCGTATCCTTATATGGTGGACATGTTGCGCAGGCTTACGGAGCTTCCTCAGTTCGCGCGTATCGAACAGCCGGCTTTGAGTCGTGCCGACGGTTACCGGACGGCGGGAAGCAATGTCTATGAGGCGCATCCACAGGATGGCCCGGCCACGTTTTCAAAGTATGACGGGAAAGGCCCGCTCGTTGTTCGGGTATTCAGTTTCTCGTTCCGTAACGGCATACCGGAAGACGAGAGCGGCAACGGCGGAGGATATGTGTTTGATTGCCGCGGCACGCATAATCCGGGACGGTATGAGCCTTACAAGAAGCTCACGGGACTTGATGAGCCGGTCATCCGTTTTCTTGAAGACGACGGGGAGATTCTTGCATTCCTCGACAGTGTATATGAGTTGGCGGACGCACATGTAGATAGATACATGCAGAGAGGATTTACCGACTTGATGTTCTCTTTCGGATGTACGGGCGGACAGCATCGGAGCGTGTACAGTGCGCAGCACCTTGCCGAGCATATACATGGCAAGTTCGGTATCGAGGTTCGTATATGTCATCGCGAACAGGACATCTGCTTGACATTGAAATAAGTCGGAGGCTTGAACAATGTGATTATAAGAGATAAATATATTATGGAAATGAATGTCAAAACGTCCAAGCAGGCCATGATTTTTGCCGCAGGGCTTGGCACACGGCTGAAACCGCTTACCGACACGATGCCCAAAGCGCTTGTACGTGTAGGTGGAAAAACGTTGCTCGAACATGTTGTCGAGCGGTTGAAAGGTGCCGGTTTTGAACATATCGTCGTCAATGTGCATCATTTTTCCGGTATGATAGTCGATTATCTGCGGCGGAATAATGATTTCGGTATAGACATACGGGTATCCGATGAGACACCGGCGTTGCTCGATACCGGCGGTGGTATAAAGCATGCGGCCTCGCTGTTTGACAGCGATATGCCGGTACTCATTCATAATGTTGATATATTCAGTGACATAAATCTGACAGAACTGTACTGTGCCGGCATGGCGAGTGACGCGACCTTGCTTGTCAGTAGGCGCACGACCTCGCGTTATCTGCTTTTCGATGATGATATGACGCTTGTAGGATGGACGAACGTCGAGACAGGAGAGGTGCGCAGCCCTTATGCCGGCCTTGATGTATCAAAGTGCCGGATGTATGCGTTTTCCGGAATACATGTTTTTTCTCCGCGTCTTTTTTCTCTTATGGACACTTTTCCTGATAAGTTCGGTATAATGGATTTCTATCTGAAAATATGTGATAAGATTAGGATAAGGGGAATGGTGAAAGACGGTCTTCGGCTGATGGATGTCGGAAAAACGGATATTCTTTCCGATGCGGAGGCTTTCTTATCGCAATGTAATGCCGATGGAAATAATTGACAGATGAAAATAAAACAATAATAATAACCAAAACCAATAATAATATGCAACAGAAGATAATCATTCTTGATTTCGGTTCGCAGACCACGCAACTCATTGGCCGTCGTGTCCGTGAGCTTGATACTTTCTGTGAGATTCTTCCTTACAACAAGTATCCGGAAGACGACTCTTCGGTGATTGGAGTGATCCTCAGCGGCTCTCCATACTCGGTACACGACCCTGAGGCGTTCAAGGTTGATCTCAGCCGGTTTGTCGGTCGCCTGCCTGTACTTGGTATTTGCTACGGAGCGCAGTTCATATCGCACAGCAACGGCGGAAAGGTCGAGAAGGCCGACAGCCGTGAGTATGGCCGTGCCAACCTCACTATGTTTGATGCCGGCGATCCGTTGTTCAAGGGATTTGAGGATAATTCGCAAGTGTGGATGAGCCATGGCGATACCATTACCGCCATTCCCGATGACTGCCATGTGATCGCTTCTACCGCCAATGTTAAGTATGCCGCTTACGCCGGCAATGAAACCCCGCTTTGGGCCGTCCAGTTCCATCCTGAGGTTTTCCACTCGTTGCAGGGCAAGCAGTTGCTTGAGAATTTCGTTGTAGGCATCTGCGGCAGCAAGCAGGAGTGGAGCCCGGCGTCTTTTGTGGAGACAACCGTGCAGGAACTCAAAGCCCAACTCGGCGACGACCGTGTCATTCTCGGTCTCAGCGGCGGTGTGGATTCTTCCGTTTGCGCCGTGTTGCTGAACAAGGCGATAGGCAAGAACCTCACTTGTATATTCGTCGATCACGGAATGTTGCGCAAGAACGAGTTTGCTCAGGTGATGAAAGATTACGAGTGTCTTGGCCTTAACGTGATTGGGGTAGACGCGAGCGAGAAGTTCTTCAAAGACCTCGAAGGAGTGACCGACCCGGAGCAGAAGCGCAAGATAATAGGCCGTGATTTCGTTGAGGTGTTCAATGCGGAGGCCAAGAAGATAACGGATGCCAAGTGGCTGGCTCAGGGTACGATATATCCCGACCGCATTGAGAGTCTCAACATTACAGGAAAGGTGATCAAGAGCCATCATAATGTGGGCGGACTGCCCGAGGAGATGCACTTGCAATTGTGCGAACCGTTGAAATGGCTGTTCAAGGATGAGGTGCGTCGTGCCGGCTATCAGCTTGAAATGCCCGAACGGCTCATCAAGCGTCACCCGTTCCCGGGGCCGGGATTGGCCGTGCGCATACTCGGTGACATTACCCGTGAGAGGGTTCGCATACTGCAAGATGCCGATGACATATATATCACCCACATGCAAAACTATATCTGTGAAGACGGTGAAAGGCTTTACGACAAGGTATGGCAGGCCGGTACGGTGCTTCTGGCTACCGTTCGCAGTGTAGGCGTGATGGGCGATGAGCGCACATACGAGCATCCCGTTGCCTTGCGTGCCGTGACTTCGACGGATGCCATGACTGCCGACTGGGCACATCTTCCATACGATTTCATGGCGAAGGTGTCAAACGAAATCATCAACAAAGTGCGCGGTGTGAACCGTGTCTGCTATGATATTTCGTCGAAACCGCCATCAACGATAGAGTGGGAGTGATTGTGTTTTGAGTATATTCGGCTCCGGAACCAAATAGGTTCTGCAAGTTTAAATAATAATATAAAATCCGGATTTGGCATGGATGTATAATTCTGTCAAATCCGGATTTTATTGTTTCATCACGGCTTTTACAATGTCACCGGCCTGTTTTAAAAGGTTCGTTTCATTTTGTCTGCATTCCCGTGTGTCCTTGTCCGGATATCTTCCATGAGCCGGTATGTATCTTGCAGCGTTTCAAATGAAGACAGGCATTTCGATGGTTTTCCTTCGACTAAGTCACAAAATGCTTTCAACTCGTTGTAAAATCCCTGTGTGTATATCTGGTTGTTTATTGTTGTCGGAATGAAATTGTTTCTCGACAGCAGGCATGTCGATGTAGGATGATGGCCGAAGACCTTGTCCGCTGGGATGCCGAAAGGTGTTGCCGGCTTGCGTGTGTATGTCAGTTCTTCCATGTTCCGTATCCGGTAGACACCTTGGCGGGTGTTTATCGTCATTGTTTCCGATGCTTCCGTCCATGTATATGCTGTCGACAGTTCGAGCGTTCCGGCCGTGTCTCCGTGTCGTAATAAGAGCATCATGGTCTTTGCTCCGTATGAGTGGCTTACACTGTCGATGCCTGTTATCTCCGCTCTGCCGAACAGGAATGTCACGTAGTCGAGCGGATGTATGAATAGGTCTGACAGCATGTCGCCCTCAGGATAAGAGCCTGTGAGGTATTTCATGTTATAGCTTATCGGCCTTTGGTGTCTGAGCCTCGATTTCAGTATCTGTGTCGCGGGAGCATAGCGTTTCTGCATGCCGGCCATTGCCGTCGGAGTGCCGTGTAGTATAATCATGTCCTTGAGTCGGCCAAGTTCTTCAGCCGATGAGCACGGAGGTTTTTCGATGAACAGCGACTTGCCGCTTCCGAGTATTTTTGCGGCGATGTCGAAATGGGCCGCAGGTGATGCCGACACGAAGACACCGGCAATCTCGTTGTCTTCCAGAATTTCGTCGAGCGATGTGGTTACTTTGATGCCGGAGAACTTCTCCGCTGCCACTGCGGCTTTGGTTGTCGACCGGCAGCAGATGTACTTCACCGGCACGCGCAGGTGTGCCAGTACCGGGTATAGGTTGGCAATGCTGTGACTGCCTATTCCCACGAAAGCGTATCGCTTGCGGCATACGTCGCCCAACTGTCGGCGGGTTCGTATGCTCTTATATCTCTGTATTATATTTTCCGTAAATGTCATGTTTGCGTGTATGTGGTTTGTTTTCAAGTATTTCGCCTTGCCGTCCTTTTGATGTATTGCCTGTATGTCTCTTTACCGTTTTCGCTCCAATGATATTCTCCGAAGAAAGCCTCTATGATTTTACGTGGCATCAGTCTTTCAAGATTGCGTAGCAGGATTATGTCGTACTTTCGGTGGAAGTTTATCCAGCAGCCGTTGCATTTTCGTGAATACCGGCATTGTATTTCGCGTGCTTTCTCGGAATTGAAGATCTCGTCGAGTGTTTTCTCATGAATATTGCCCAGCGAGATGTCGAGGTTCTGGCATATAGGCACATTCCCGTCGGAGTGCACCGCGAGCATGCTGCGGATGCTGTGGCACGGCAGCTTGAGGCGTCCGTTTTTCCATTCGTCGTACAGTGCGATGAAGTCGAAGTTCTCTTCTGTGTTGTGGACGCATTCGGGTATGCTGTCCTTATATCCCTCCGTGCCGGTGTCGAGCATGCCAACGGCGGTGTCGAAGAAAGCCATGGTGCCGTATACGCCTATCCTTATGTCCACGCCATAGCGGTTGCTTACTTCTATGACGTGCTCCATGTCCTTGAAACTGTTCCATGGCGAGAGGCAGAACATGAGCGATACGGGTATGTCGTCTTTCACTTCCTCAACTACCCGGATGACTTTGTCGTATCCGTCGCAGCCTCTCATCCGTTTATATGCCTTCCTGTCTCCGTCGAGTGAAACATACAGTCGCGCGGGACGATACTTTCTCACGGCCTCTATGGTTTTTCGTGTGGCAAGGCAATTCGACAGCAGCGTATATTTCGGATGGTGCTCCATAAACCACTCCATGATCTCGTCGGCTTGCGGGTGCAGCACAAACTCGCCGCCTTCGAGACCTATGTTAGTGTTCTTTGTGACGCACTTTGCCGTCATCAGCCTCTTTATGTCGGCAAGAGTGAGATGCTCTTGCGGCTTTTTCCATATATTGCAGTGCTTGCATGCAGACTGACATCGTGTGGTAGCGTATATCATCAGGGTGTCGAGACGCTTGTGGCCGGGGCGGATGCTGTTGTTGACGTATGTAAATCCGCTGCGCAGATAGTCGTTGAGGTTGTACATGTTTCTTTTGATAATGTTTTGGTTTCTGTGAGTATAGAGACCTCAACCGTCAAAAGACTGCCTGCTGTCATCGTTTTTTTTACTACCACGTGAGGCGTATGCCGAACGGAACGGAGAATGAGAACGGGTGTTCCGACCATGTGGTGCGCACTCCGCTGCCCGTGGGTATGTGATAGTTAAGTGTCGGTTCGATGTAGACCCCGATATTTGGCGTTATGTCGTACTGTATGCCTGCGCCTGCGTTGACCGACCATTGGAACGGAACATTTAGTTTGCGGCTGCCGGTGCACATGGACATGGTGTCCGTCACCAGCCATTCTTTGCTCCTCCCGCCTATCGGGATATTCACTACCATGCCTGCCGTGCAGTATGCCGACAGCTTCTTGTAGTCGGCAATGCGGTATGACATGCGCAGCGGTATGCCGATATAATGTATCTTTCTGTCGTTGCGTATGTGGTTTTCGCCTCCCATGAACGATGAAGAACGCAACAGCGAGTATTGCAGTCCCGACTCGAAAGCTGTACGGCTGTTTATTTTCTTGGTCAGTGTGATACCTATTGTGACAGGCTTCTCGTGTTTTTCCCGTTCCACGATCTTTCCGCTGTTGCTCTTGGCGATATCTGTAAGCAGGGTGGTGTCGGCCGGTGTGCCGGGATGTTGCTTGGCCGACAGATACTCGTGAAGTTCTTCCCATGTGCTTATGTTTGCAGGGATGGAAGTGTCTATGTCCGGACTGTTGCCTCCAGTGGAAATCATCTTGTATATGTTATGTGCGAGAGCGGGGCCGACAGATCCGGCCACTACCATTTCCCATTTGCGTAGCCTTTTCTTTCCTTTGTTGGCTGCCGTGTGGGTGTATTGTCGGCGTTCGGGATGTGAGGGTGGTATGGCGGGAGCGTTCTGTGCGCTGTCTTTGGGCTCATCCGTCTCGCCTTCTGTGCTTTTTGTGCCTGTGCCAGTATGGGCTTTTGCCTTTGTCCCTGTATCTTTTTCAGGGTATTTATGCGTGTCGGTTGCGTTTGTATATATGTGTGCTGATGTTTTCCCGTATGTCCCTGTGTCTTGCTGTGTATCCTTCTTCCACCCGTCCATATCTTTTATTGTCCTTCCGCCTGTGCTTTCGTTACCCGCCACCTCGGTGTCCTTCTTTGTTTCGAAATATTTATATACAGGGAGCAATATCATGGATATGATTATAAGTACCGGGGTCATGCTGTCGGCCAATATTTTTCTTAGCATGTTTTTTGCACGGTACAGTTGCGATGACGACGTGTGCGGCCTGATACCGAGGGTCTCTGCGATTTCCTTATGGGACAAGCCTTCGACCACAGACATCCGGAATACGTGCCTGTAACCCTCTGGCAGTCTGTCTGTCAGTGATATAAGCTCTTCGGTCGTAATGTCGGTATATGTTTCGCGGCCGCTTTCCGGATCAGTCATGTATTCCTCGTGTGCGTCGGAAAGCGCCACGATATTTTCGCGCTTTCTGTCGTTAATGTATTTCAGTGTGATATTTCTCGTGATGGTAGTAAGCCACTCGCCGAATCTTTTCGGGTCTCGCAGCCTGTTTACAGACATTAACGCAACGACAAAGGCGTCGTGCACAAGGTCGTCCGCTATGTCTGTGTCGTGTCTGAGAATATTGATGCACACGCCTTTCATCTTTTCGGCGTATGCCACGTACAGTAACCCGAAAGCCTCTGTGTCGCCGTTTTTCGCGCGTTTCACGAGTTTCTCCGTATCCATATCTGAATTGTTTTTACGATATGAAGATTTATAAATGCGGAAAAGACTGCTTTGCGATTGGTTAAAATACATTAAACGACGACAAGCCTTATATGGTGTAAAACTTTTAAATGTAATAATAAAGTCACGGATTTAACGCTTTGTTTTTCTTCAAACCAGAGCGTGCGGCACGATACGCAACACTGTATAGAATGCGATAGTGGCTTGATTTTTAAACGGGAAAAAGTGTGGTTTATTGCAACGGGACGCTCGTTGGAGCGCATTGGGACGTTAATTGGCTTGCGTTTAGCCGCCCGTTGCGATACAACGGGCGGCTAAACGCAAGCCAATTAGCGTCTCGTTGCGAAAAAAACGGGAAAGTATGTGTGCGGATTTAATCGCTAAAAGTGAATAGTCTGATGTATAGGGCTGAAACACAGGCTGTTGTGTAAAAATCCGAATACGGCGATATTTACGGCCGTGGGATTTGTATCTCGAAAAAAATCGAAATATAAACGACCTTTTGTAAATATTTATCTGGGTTTTATTTCCTTCACAATGTCAAATCTGGTTTCCTCGGGTGAGAGATCTTCGTATGCCGTTTTCAAGTCGGGCAGGGATATGGTTATATCCTTGTCTGTCTCCCTCGGATTGTCGTTTAGCGAGTGAGAGAACAACCAGTCGTATGTCTGTTTGAGGTATAGGATACGCGCCAGGTCACCGTGCGACGCTCCTTTCAGCCAGTCGTAGCGCAGAAGTCGGTCATTTCCGGATTTCTTTATCGACTCAACCACTGTCTTCGACTGGCTTACGGGTACGGCACGGTCGGCCGTGCCGTGCAGGATCCACAGCGGAATGCGTCCAAGTCCTTCGAAATCCCTCAGTGTGCTGCCGCCGCACAGAGCCATGGCCGCCGCCACCCTGTCGGGGTAAGTTCCAGCGAAGTCGAGGGTGCCGTAGCCGCCGAGGCTCATTCCGATCACGTATACCCGTGTGGTGTCTACGTCGTGGTGCTGTGTCACCCAGTCGAGTATTCCGGCTATCTTCTTCGGGTTCCATGCTCCTCCCGGATTTTGCGGAGCTACAACCATGGCCGGGTAGTAACGGCCTTTCTCGATAGCATGCAGCAGTCCGTAGCGGCGGACTTTCTGCATGTTGTTGCCGCACAGGCTCGCTCCGTGCAGGAATATTATCAGCGGGATGCGCCGGCGCTCGGCCACATATTCTCTCGGGGCATATAACCAGAAGTTATAGCTGTCTGCCACGGTGTTGCGCATGGCAGCCAGTTGCCCGCTCTGGGCAGCGGTGGTGAGGCATGTGGCGCATAACGCTATGCAGGCCGTGAGCCGTCTTATGAAAGCCGGAATTCTCATCAGCCTTGTTTCTCTTTGAGCAGGTCACGAATTTCGCTCAGCAGTTTCTCTTCCGCCGACGGTGCCGGAGTGGCGGCGGGCGTTGCCGGCTCTTCGTTTTTCTTCTCGGTGAGTTTCTTTATACCCCTTACGAGCATGAAAACGCAGAAAGCTATGATGATGAAATCGAACGTTGTTTGCAGGAAATTACCGTAGTTGATGGTCACGGGTTCGAGCTTTTCCATGCCGAGATCCACTCCCGGCAGTTCCATTTTGAGGTCTGTAAACTTCACACCTCCGATCAGCCATCCTATCGGTGGCATGATGATGTCGTTCACGATGGATGTGACAATCTTGCCGAACGCCCCGCCGATAATCACACCGACAGCCATATCGACAGCATTTCCCCTTACGGCAAACTCTTTGAATTCATTTAAAAATTTGCTCATTGTTTTTTGATTTTTATATTATTTAATACTGGTTTCTGCCACAAAATTAGAAAAAAAATTGTAACTTTGCGGTCGTTAAGGAGAAAATGTGCATAAAAGATATTTCACTTGCGGCGATGGCAGGCCGTAATGTGTACTTTTGCTGGCATTACATATAGAATACGAAATATTATAACCCTTTATTAAAATAATAAAAAGTAATTATGATTAAGATTGGTATTAACGGATTTGGCCGTATCGGTCGTTTCGTTTTCCGCGCAGCTCAGACTCGCGATGACATTCAGGTTGTAGGTATCAATGACCTCTGCCCGGTAGACTACCTGGCTTACATGTTGAAGTATGACACCATGCACGGCCAGTTCGACGGCACCATCGAGGCTGACGTGGAGAACAGCAAACTGATTGTTAACGGTAAGGAAATCCGTGTTACTGCAGAGCGCAACCCGGCTGACTTGAAGTGGAACGAGGTTGAGGCTGAATATGTAGTTGAGTCAACAGGTCTCTTCCTGACACAGGAGAAGGCACAGGCTCACATTGAGGCCGGCGCTAAGTACGTTGTTATGTCTGCTCCCTCAAAGGACGCTACCCCGATGTTCGTATGCGGTGTGAACTTCGACAAGTATGAGAAGGGTACACAGTTCGTTTCAAACGCATCTTGCACAACGAACTGCTTGGCTCCGATCGCCAAGGTTCTGAACGACAAGTTCGGTATCACAGACGGTCTGATGACAACCGTTCACTCTACAACTGCTACACAGAAGACCGTTGACGGCCCGTCTTTGAAAGACTGGCGTGGTGGCCGTGCCGCTTCAGGCAACATCATCCCCTCTTCAACAGGTGCTGCCAAGGCCGTGGGTAAGGTTATTCCCGAACTGAACGGTAAGCTGACAGGTATGTCAATGCGCGTTCCTACTTTGGACGTTTCTGTTGTCGACCTGACTGTAAACCTGGCTAAGCCCGCTACATACGCTGAGATTTGCGAGGCTATGAAAGAGGCTTCAGAGGGTGAACTGAAAGGTGTACTGGGTTACACGGAAGATGCCGTGGTTTCTTCAGACTTCCTCGGTGACACACGTACCTCTATCTTCGACGCCAAGGCAGGTATCGCTTTGACAGATACGTTTGTTAAGGTTGTGTCTTGGTATGATAACGAGATCGGTTACTCTAACAAGGTTCTCGAACTCATCGCACACATGAAGAAGGTTAACGGATAATTCATTTATCACGTTCTAATACGATAATGGAGCCGTCCGACGTATAGTCGGGCGGCTTTTTCATGCAAATGCCGATAGGGGCAAGTCCTGTCGTGTTCTTCTGTCTGCTGACGGCATGGCTTTAATCTGTGCTATGTAGCAAAAAACACAAAAAGCATTTGGTCGTTTCATGTAAAATTTATATCTTAGCCAACGTAAAAATACCCACAGATTTATGGCAGACTATATACGATTTGACTGGGCTATGAAGCGTATGCTCCGCAACAAAGCCAATTTCGGAGTTCTCGAAGGATTGTTGACAACACTGCTCGAAGAAAAGATAACCATTCGGCACATGCTTGAAAGCGAAAGCAATCAGGAGGAAGAATACGATAAGTATAATCGTGTGGATATGTTGGCCGAAAATTCGAAGGGCGAACTGATATTGGTTGAAGTGCAGAACAATAATGAGTTCGCGTATTTTCAACGCATGCTTTTCGGCACGTCTAAGCTTGTGACTGAATATATCAAGCGCGGAGAGGACTATCAGAATGTGAGAAAGATATATAGTGTGAACATTGTTTATTTCTCGCTCGGGCACGGGTCGGACTATGCCTATCACGGAACTACGGAGTTCAGGGGAATGCACGACAATGATATCTTGCAACTGTCGCCGTTTCAGGCGGGAAAGTTTAAAGTCGATACGGTGAGCAAACTTTTCCCCGAATACTATATATTAAAGGTGAACGACTTTAACAGGATGGCCAAGACACCGCTCGAAGAATGGATATACTATCTGAATACAGGAAATATTCCTGAAAAGTCTAACGCTCCAGGACTTGATGAGGCAAGGCAACGGCTATTGCTTGATCGCATGACAAAAGACGAACTTGCCGCTTATTACAGACACCTTGACAATATCGTTATATTGCGTGACAATATAACAACAGAGCGTGCGGAAGGAAGGGCGGAAGGTAGAGCCGAGGGAAGAGCGGAAGGGGAAGCCCGGGGGCGTATTAAGGAAAAGTTGGAAATAGCCAGAAAGATGAAAGTTTTGGGTATAGACACGGTGACGATTGCCGGAGTGACAGGACTGAATGAAAGTGATATATCCGCATTATAGTATCTCTGGGAAACGGAATAATGAATAAACTCATAACTATACTCGGGCCTACGGCCAGCGGAAAGACTGCGCTTGCCGCCGCGCTTGCCGCGGATACAGGAGCCGAGATCATAAGTGGAGACAGTCGTCAGGTTTACAGGCGGATGGACATAGGGACAGGAAAAGATATTGCCGACTATGTCGTAGATGGAAGAAAAGTGCCGTATCATCTGATTGATATAGCCGAGCCTGGGACAAAATATAACCTGTTTCAGTATCAACACGACTTCTTGAAAGCCTATGATGATATTACGGCTCGGGGTGTTTTGCCGATACTTTGCGGCGGCACGGGGCTGTATATAGAATCCGTGCTCAAAGGATACAGACTGGCCTCGGTACCGGAAAACAAGACTCTCAGAATGTCGCTTGAAGGCAAGACGCTTGGAGAACTGACCGCAATACTGATAGAGTTGAAGCAAAGGAACGGCTCGAACATGCACAATACCACGGATGTGGATACGGCAAAGAGGGCGATCAGGGCAATAGAGATAGAGACATTCAACGGAGAAAACCCGACAGCTGCGGCCATGATGCCGTCGATAGACTCTTTGGTTATAGGTATAGACATAGAGCGTGAGGAGCGGAGAAGGAAAATCTCCGCGCGGCTAAAAAGCCGGCTCGAAGAGGGGATGGTGGATGAGATAAGGGCGTTGCTCGATAGCGGAATACCGGCGGATGACCTTATTTATTACGGTCTCGAATATAAGTTCGTGACGGAATACATAATAGGAAAACTTTCTTATGATGAGATGTACGGGCGGTTGGAGATAGCCATCCATCAGTTTGCCAAACGGCAGATGACATGGTTCAGGGGGATGGAGCGCAGAGGGATAAATATTCATTGGATAAACTCAACATTGTCTTTGGATAAGAAGTTTGAAGAGATAAAACAATTGATGGGCGGATGGTAAATCCGTTTGGATGAAACGATAATATTTCAATAGAAAATACGATAATGGCAGTTGAAGCATCAAGATGGGGAATACTTTATTGTCCCAAGAAAGGAATAAACCGCAGACGCAGGCAATGGGAAAAAGTGCGTCGCGCTCTTGATGAGCGCGGTGTGCTTTATGATTTTGTTCAAAGTGAGAATACGGATAGCGTGGAACGGCTGATGCGTATGCTGATACACAACGGATACAAGACAATAATCATTGTCGGTGGAGACTCTGCGCTTAATGATGCTGTGAACTGTCTCATGATGGAGGAAAAGAATGTAAGGGACGGGATAGTTCTCGGTGTTATCCCTAACGGTGTGGTGAATGATTTCGCACGGTTCTGGAACTTCAAGGAAAGCAATATTGTGCAGACTATAGACTGGCTCGTCAAGCATAGGGTGAGGAGAATAGACCTTGGATGCATACGTTATACGAACAAGAGGGGAGAGAAATGTCACCGCTATTTCCTGAATTGTGTGAACATAGGTCTTATTGCCGATATAATGAATCTGCGGCGTCAGACCCGCAGTCTGCTTGGATCGCGTACCCTGTCGTTTTTTGTCTCTTTGGTGTTAATGGTTTTCCATCGTCTTGATTATAAGGTGGATGTGAAAATAAATTCGGATGTAATAAAGAGAAGGGTCATGACGGTATGTGTGGGAAGCGGTCCGGGATACGGACAGACACCCAATGCCGTGCCATACAACGGTCTGCTTGATGTTTCTGTGGTCTATCATCCGGAGGTTGTCCAATTGATTGGTGGTTTGTGGCTTCTTGTTACAGGGCGTTTCCTTAATCATCGTTGTGTCCATCCTTATCGCACTCGTGAGGTTATTGTGCGTGAGGCGAAGCATGCGATGGTTGGTATAGATGGAAGATTGATGAAAACACCGGTCGGGGAGTATAGGATAAGTGTGGAACAGGAATTGATAAACTTCCTTATTCCTGACTGATAAGATATTATTATGATTGGTACAAATGCTTTTATATCGGCATCTGTACTGTTTCCACCGGCCTGTCTGTTTCTTACCGGCAGTTTGTATGTTTTTTGTCTCAGGATGAAAAATGTCTGTTGTCAGCCAGGTGGTTATGCCTATTGTATGGCTGGAGTCATCCCTTTTTCGATATGTTTTGCAGTTTGGTCTCGTTGATAATCTTTATTTTGCGGCCGTCGGTGGCAATAAGGCACTCGGAAGCGAAAGCGGACAGGGTGCGGATAGCATTGCTTGTGGTCATGTTTGACATGTTTGCGAGGTCTTCTCTGCTCGGGTTGATGCTCAGTGTGCTTCCGTCTTCTTCTATGCCGTATTTCTCTTTGAGAAAAAGCAGAGACTCCGCAAGTCTGGCACGGACATGTTTTTTTGTAAGGCTTATAGTCCGCATGTCGGCAGCGCCAAGCATCATTGACAGTTCTTTTATGAAATAAAGAGACAGAACGGTATTCTCGGATATTAATTTTTTTATGACTTTAATCGGTATCATACACACGGTTGAGTCTTCAAATGCGGAAGCTCCTGTTATATAATTCTCATCGGCAAATGCCGCTCTGTATCCGAAAAAGCCTTTTTCACCGATTATTCTTACGATCTGATTATGGTTGTTGCACTCAATAAAAACCTTGACTTTGCCTTTCAGCAGGCACATGATATATTCCGGGCGTTCGTTTTCCTTGTATATAGGTTCGTTTTTCGGGAATATCCTTATTTCAATGTTGTCTAATAAAAAATTGCGTTGTTTGTCGGTAAGCGGATCCCACAAAACCGATATTGATTTTGCAATATCAGTTTTTACTGTGTTTATGTTTCTGTTCATGGCTATTGGGGTTTATATCCTTAGTGCAAAAATAGCAAAAAAAACTATAAAACAGTATAATCTTATGTGAAATGTATTACATGGTATGTAAAAAAGTATGCTTTTATTAAATATTACTGTTTTTGTTTTGTAATGCCGATGAAATTTCTTAATTTTGGAAATGATTTGTGAGACAATTTGTACGGATTGTTCAGCAATAAATATAAGATAAAAGCGGATGCTAACTAATGAATTAAAAACCTTAATATAGGAACTATGAGTTATTTACGATTTGAGAAAGCTGTAATGACCAACTTGGAAGAGTCTCTACGTCGTGAATTGCTGAGAACCAATCGGTCGGGCGCTTATTCGTGTTCGACGTTGGCGGATTGTAATACACGCAAATATCATGGCCTGCTTGTCGTGCCCGTACCGGAGCTTGACGATGAGAACCATGTGCTGCTGTCTTCACTTGATGTCACGGTAATTCAGCATGGGGCGGAGTTCAATCTCGGACTTCATAAGTATCAAGGAAATAATTACAGTCCGAAAGGTCACAAGTACATTCGTGAGTTTGACTGTGACAAAGTGCCTACAACCTTGTATCGTGTCGGTGGAGTGTTGTTGAGGAAAGAGGTTGTCTTCCAACATCATGAGGATCGTATATTGTTGCGTTATACCCTTGTTGACGCTCATTCGGCAACGACATTGCGTTTCAGGCCGTTCCTTGCGTTCCGGAGCGTAAGGCAGTTTACACATGAGAATTCTACTGCCAGCCACGAGTATCATCTGATAGACAACGGTATCAAGACGTGCATGTATTGCGGATATCCTGATTTGTATATGCAGTTCAGCAAGAAGAATGAGTTTGTTTTCCAGCCAGACTGGTATCGTGGAGTGGAGTATCCCAAAGAGCAGGAACGCGGTTATGCCTCAAATGAGGACCTGTATGTGCCCGGATACTTCGAGATGCCGATAAAGAAAGGCGAGACTATTGTTTTTGCCGCGTCCACTTCGTCTATCCGTACGAGCGGATTGAAGAAGTTGTTTGATTACGAAGTTGAGAAACGGTCACCGCGTGATAATTTCTTTCACTGTCTGGTGAATGCGGCTCACCAGTTCTATAATGAAAAAGGGAACGAGCGTTATTTCCTGTCCGGATACCCTTGGTTTAAGAGTCGGGCCAGAGATACGTTTGTCTCTTTGCCTGGACTGACGCTTGCGATTGACGAACAGGATAAATTCGAACTCGTGATGAAGACAGCGGAGAAGGCACTGCGTGAGTTTATGGAAGATAAACCGTTGACGGTGAATATCTATGAGATGGAGCAACCTGATGTATTGTTATGGGCTGTATGGGCTATTCAGCAGTATCGCAAAGCTGCCGGAGCTGAGAAATTCATCGCAATGTATGGCAAACTGCTTCAAGACATTATCAGGTATATAATAGAAGGAAAGCATCCTAATCTGCGTCTTGACGATAATGGCCTGCTGTATAGCAACGGCCGTGACCGTGCTGTGACGTGGATGAACTCTACGGCAAACGGCCGTCCGGTTGTTCCTCGTACCGGATATATCGTCGAATTTAACGCTTTATGGTATAATGCTTTGAAGTTCTGTGCGGCAATAGCCGCTGAGGCAGGAAAGGAAGGTGCCGTAAAGTCGCTCGAAGAAAGGGCGGAGTTGTGTAAGACATCATTTGTCGATACATTCCTTAACGAATACGGATACCTTCTTGACTACGTGGATGGCAATATGATGGATTGGAGCGTGCGTCCGAATATGATATTCGCCGTGGCGTTCGATTATTCGCCGTTGAACCAGGACCAGAAGAAAAGCGTGCTTGATGTCTGCACACGTGAGTTGCTTACTCCGAAAGGTCTTCGCTCCTTGTCTCCTAAGAGTGGCGGGTATAACCCTATGTATGTAGGTGCGCAGACACAACGTGACTATGCTTACCATCAGGGTACGGCATGGCCGTGGCTTGGCGGCTTTTATATGGAAGCGTGTCTGAAACTTTATAAGCGCACGCGCTTGCGTTTCATTGAGCGTCAGATGGTCGGATATGAAGATGAGATGAACTATCATGCCCTTGGCACCATATCTGAGTTGTTTGACGGTAATCCGCCGTTTCATGGCCGTGGAGGCATGTCTTTTGCCATGAATGTCGCCGAGATATTGCGTACATTGAAACTTCTTGAGAAATACACATACCAGAAATAAAGGGAGGATAAGACTATGAAAGTATTAATGTTTGGTTGGGAATATCCCCCTCATGTATACGGCGGACTCGCCACGGCCAATTACGGAATAACAGAAGGGCTGCATGCCCAGGGTGATATGGATATTACTTTGTGTCTGCCAAAGCCTTGGGGCGATGAAGACAGAAGTGCCGCCAATATTTTGGCGATGAACGCAGTGCCGATAGCCTGGCGTGATGTAGACTATGAATATGTAAGAAATCGTGTGGGGAATATAATGTCTCCGGAACTTTATTATAAGTTGCGTGACAATATTTATGCCGATTTCAACTATATGAACGTGAACGATCTCGGTTGCATGGAGTTTGCCGGCGGATATCCGTCAAATCTGCATGAAGAGATAAACAACTACTCGATAATAGCAGGTGTGGTTGCCCGTGCCGAGGATTTTGACATAATACATGCCCATGACTGGCTTACTTATCCTGCCGGTATACACGCGAAGCAGGTTAGCGGGAAACCCCTTTGTATCCATGTGCATGCCACAGACTTTGATAGAAGCCGCGGGCAGGTTAACCCCACTGTTTATTCGATAGAAAAGAACGGTATGGATTGGGCCGATTGCATAATGTGTGTGAGTGAGCTTACACGCCAGACAGTCATCAATCAGTATCATCAGGATCCGCGTAAATGCTTCACGGTTCATAATGCTGTTTATCCGTTGAAACAGGAATATGCGGATATTCCGCGTCCGGATCATACCAATAAGGACAAGGTTGTCACTTTCCTTGGTAGGATTACCATGCAGAAAGGTCCGGAGTACTTCGTGGAGGCGGCCAATATGGTGCTCCACCGCACACGAAACGTTCGTTTCTGTATGGCCGGCTCGGGCGATATGATGAACGCCATGATTCATCTTGCTGCCGAACGCGGTATCGCCGACCGTTTCCATTTCCCGGGATTTATGCGCGGCAAGCAGGTATACGAATGCCTGAAAGACTCGGATGTATATGTGATGCCGTCTGTAAGTGAGCCTTTCGGCATATCGCCCCTTGAAGCGATGCAGTGCGGTACACCCTCTATCATATCTAAACAGAGCGGATGTGCCGAGATTCTTTCCAACTGCATAAAGGTTGATTATTGGGACATACATGCCCTTGCCGATGCCATTTACTCTATCTGTGCCAACGACAGCCTCTTCAAGTACTTGAAAGAAGAGGGTAAGCGTGAGGTTGACCAGATAACATGGGAGAAAGTAGGCCTGTGGATACGTGAGCTGTATGAGCGCACATTGGGAACCAGACAATGAAATAACGATAAACAGAAATACAGAAACAATTATGAAAACAATATGTCTATACTTTGAGATACATCAGATAATCCATCTCAAAAGGTACCGTTTCTTTGACATAGGTACGGACCATTACTACTATGACGATTATGAGAACGAGCGTAGCATAAGTGATATTGCGGAGCGTTCTTATATGCCGGCATTGAATACTCTTCTTCAAATGATAAAGGAGAACGACCGGTATTTCAAGGTTGCCTTTTCTCTTTCGGGTGTCGGTATAGAGCAGTTGGAGATGCATGCGCCGCAGGTTCTCGATAAGTTGCAGGAGCTTAACGATACCGGATGTGTGGAGTTTCTTGCCGAGCCGTATTCCCACGGACTGTCATCATTGGCGAATGAGGAGACATTTGTTGCCGACGTGAAAAAGCAATGTGGGAAAATAGAAGAGTATTTCGGGAAGAAACCGACCGTACTTCGCAACTCATCGCTCATATATAGCGATGATATAGGCGGGCAGGTGGCGGCCATGGGTTTCACGGGAATGCTCACCGAGGGTGCCAAGCACGTGCTCGGTTGGAAGTCATCGCACTATGTATATAACTGCAACATAGCCCCGAGCCTTAAACTTTTGCTCCGCGATGTAGAGTTGAGCGATGATATTTCTTTGCGGTTCAGCAATACCGATTGGCCCGGTTATCCGTTGTTTGCCGATACATACGTTAACCGTATAGCCTCTTTGCCGCAGGAGGAGCAGGTGATAAACATCTTCATGGAACTCTCGGCACTCGGTATCGCCCAGCCGCTTTCATCCAATATACTTGAATTCCTGCGTGCCATTCCTGGATGTGCGCGTGAGAAAGGCATCACGTTCTCCACTCCTACGGAAATTTGCAAGATGAGGAAGAGTGTAGGGAATTTGGATGTTCCCGATACATTGTCATGGGTAGACGAGGAGCGTGATGTCAGTTGCTGGCTGGGAAATGCCATGCAGCGTGAGGCGTTCAACAAGTTGTACAGCATCGCCGATCGTGTACGCATCGCCCGGGATCCTCGTGTAAATCAGGATTGGGACTACTTGCAGGCAAGCAATAACTTCCGTTTCATGACTACAAAGCCGTCTAACGTGGGGCTCGACCGTGGCATATACAGCGATCCCTTCGATGCTTTCACCAACTATATGAACATCCTTGGCGACTTCATCAACCGCGTGAACAGTCTCTATCCGGAGGAGATAGATAATGAAGAACTTAACAGTCTGCTCACGACAATCAAGAACCAGGGCGATGAGATTGAGATGAAAGATAAGGAAATCAGCCGTTTGAAGACAAAGTTAGCCAAGATGGAAGCGGCCGAGATAAAGGTAAAGTCAGAAAAGAAAGCAACTGTCAGGAAAGCCGCAGCCAAGAAACCGGCGGTAAAAAAGTAAGCAATTAAGGCAGAAGATACGACGAAGTGAAAAACATCGGTAGGATGTTCTAATTTGATTACATAAATAAAAAGGAGCGGTATTGCCGCTCCTTTTTATTTATAGCCATAGTTGAATTTTTTTAATTTGAAACTCCTTCTTATATCACCAGCCATAGCCGTACATTTTAATTGTGAAATACAGAGAGGGATAAAAGCGGCATGCCTGTCGTGATTTTACACTTTCGGCCGAGTGATGTTTGTTAATGTAGGTGGTACCGGGCTGGTGTGTATAAAACTTAAATCACCGATATGCTCCATACAGAGTCATATCGGTGATTTAAACATTCGTGCTTATTTCCGGCTGACATGTCCTGATAATGGGTGCCGCCTTATTTGATTTTTACGATGATAGTATTTAATTTGTCATCGGCACTTGAATTTCCTACCATCAGTTCGTACTTGCCCGGTACAACCCGCATGGTGTTCGTCGCGGCGTCCCAGCCTTCGAAACTCTCTCTCGGCAGGTCGATGACGGCCGTTTGCTTCTCGCCGGCTTTCAGTCCTATGCGCTTGTATGCCCGCAGGGTCTTTATAGGACCTTCTGTGTCGGCCGTGTTGCGCATGTATACCTGCACCACCTCCTCGCCGTCACGGTCTCCGGTGTTTTTGATTTCCACCGTCAGTTTGCCTTTTCTGGCGTTGTACGACGGTTTGCCTGCCTCGAACGTGGTGTAGCTCAGTCCGTGTCCGAACGGGAACAGGGGCTCGCCTTTGAAGTACCTGTATGTGCGTCCGGCCATTCGGTAGTCCTCGAAATCAGGCAGTTGGTCGGTGCTCTTGTAGAAGGTCACCGGCAGCTTGCCGCTCGGGTTATAATCGCCGAAGATAATGTCGGCCACAGCCTCTCCGCCGCGCTCTCCTCCGTACCAGGCCTGTATTATGGCGTCGCAGTGCTCGCTTTCAGGTACAAGTGCCATGGCACTGCCCGAGCAGTTGACGAATATAACCTTCTTTCCTGCCTCGTGAAGCATGGCGAGCATGTCGCGCTGCACCTGTGGCAGTTCGATGCTCGTGCGGTCGCCCCCTTTGAAGCCCGGTTCGTCAACCCTCATTTCCTCCCCTTCGAGGCGTGGAGATATTCCGCCTACGAAAATCACCGTTCCTGCGTCACCTATCTCGGCAAGTAGTTTCTCACGTGTGGGGTTGCTCTTGCTCGCAATGTCGAATTGCAGTGTAGCCATGTCGTACCTCTGCGTGTAATCAAGTTTGATGTCATAGCGTTTTCCTGCCACGATGTCAATCTCGGTAGTCTTGTATCCGAGTTTGTCGCTTCGCTTCTCCACGTCTATGATAGTGTCTCCGTTCACCGTCAGCACGCCTCTGTCGTCGCATTGCAGGGTGATTTGCAGTTTCTCGTTTTCCGTGGCGGTGTATGTGCCCTCATATCTGGCCGAGAAATTTTCCAGGTTCACTCCCGGTGCAAACACCGTGTTTCCGCCGTTGCTCAGGTTTATTGGCTCTGTGAGATATGCCGTTGCCACCGGCTCACCCTTGTGGTCGGTGTTGTTCCGGTATGTCGCTTTCATGCCCCGTTTTCCGTCGGGTGATGTGATGTTGCCGAAACGGCTTTCGTGCACCTCGCCTCGTGTCAGGCCGCATCCCCTTATATATTTTACGTTGCCGGCCTTGTTTCTTATACCTTGCAGCACGGTTACCGTCTGTGTGGGAAATCCGCTGTAATTGCCCCACATCATTACCGAGTCGGCGGCATTTGGTCCCATGACTACGATAGAACTGTCTGTCGATGTGAAAGCGCCGTCACGCTCCTTTTTATTCTTCATGCCTCTGTTCTCAATCCCGGAGCCGTATTTGTTCAACGGCAGCGCTCCGTTCTTGTTCATCAGCAGCACGGTGCCTTTGCGTGCCATGTCGAGTGCCATTTGTTTGTGTTCCTTGCATGCTATCACGCTCGACGGGATTTTCGCCCATTCCACGGTTTCTTCCGGATCGAAGTCTCCAAGCACGATGCGTGCCATGAGCAGCCTTTTCAGGCTGCGGTCGATGTCCGCCTCGCTGATGTCTCCCCGTTCCACGGCCTCAGGCAGTTTGTTGTATTCCGCTCCGCACTCCACGTCGGTGCCCGCAAGCACGGCTTTTGCCGATGCCGATGCCGCGTCTTTCGACACTCCGTGGCGTCCGGGCTTGTAGAAGTCGCCGATAGCTCCGCAGTCGCTCGTGATAACCCCGTCAAATCCCCACTCTTCGCGCAGTATCTGCTGCTCGTATCTGGCGCTTCCGCAACACGGCTCACCGTCTATCCGCTGGTAGGCGCACATCACTTCGGCCGCTTTTCCTTTCTGCACGAGAGCCTTGAAGGCTGGCATGTACGTCTCCCACAGGTCGCGTGCCGGCAGGTTCTCGATGTTGAACGAGTGGCGGTTCCATTCCGGACCGCTGTGCACGGCGAAGTGCTTCGCGCACGCAAGCAGTTTGAGGTGTCGCGCGTCTTCCGGGCCTTGCAGTCCGCGTACCACGGCCAGGCCCATCTTTTCCGTCAGATACGGGTCTTCGCCGTATGTCTCTTGCCCGCGTCCCCACCTCGGGTCGCGGAATATGTTGATATTGGGCGTCCAGAAAGACAATCCCTGATATCTGTCTATTCTGCCGCGTTTTCTAGCCTCGTTGTTCTTGGCGCGTGCCTCGTCGCTCACCGCGGTGAACACCTTTTCGAGCAGCTCGTCGTCCCATGACGATGCCATGGCCATGGTGATGGGGAAGACGGTTGTGAAGCCGTTGCGCCCCACGCCGTGCAGCGCCTCGTTCCACCATTCGAACTGCGGGATGCCGAGTCTCGGTATTGCCGGCGAGCCGTTTCTCATCAGTTTGACCTTCTCTGTGAGTGTCAGTCGTCCTATAAGGTCGTCGGCCCGTTGTTCGGCAGTCAGATTGGTGTCCCGGTAGGGTAGTGTCTGCGCTACGGCGTGCATGGCGCATGTAGTCAGCAGCGCGGTGACAATATTCCGTATTTTCATTCGTACTCCGGTATGTTATTTGATGACAACTTTTCTTTTATTGATGATATATATACCTTTTGGCAACGTCTCGATGTCCGTTCCCGCCATGCGTCCGTCGAGGGTGTATACTCTGTTGTCGTATACGGTGTCCGCGTCCTTTATCACGCTGTCTATTCCGGTTGATAAAGACCCGTCTTCGTTTATTACATATCCCATGATTGTTCCGCCGGCGTTCTGTGCTTCGGTGATGTCGGCCACGAGACTGTTTAGATAGTTCTCAAGGTTTGTATATCCGTTGTCTGCAGTCTTTGCGCCGTCGGTCTTGTCGTTGGGGTTCAGGCCGTTTGCCGTTTCCCACTCATCAGGTATTCCGTCGCCGTCGCTATCCTTAGGCGCTTCGGTACCGTTGAGCACTGGCCATCCTCCGCAGTCGTCCTGGCTGTTGACAAATCCTTTCCCAAGTCCCGAGCCTGTGTATGTCGCCTTGCCGTTGCGGGCGTCGGCGGCCAGTGTATTGTCGTATGAGTCGCGGCTCTTGCTGCATCCCGCATAGTCGAGAACACGTCTGTAAGCGTCTTCGGCCGTGTGTGTCGTAACGGCGACGAAGTCTATGGGCGTGTTTATCCTCATCGTGTCCTTTGTCACCGGTGTGAAGGTGTTGTCGACCTTGCTGTTCGTGATCTGGTTGTATATGCCGTATGTCCAGTTGTCTTTCGTCACGTCGCTGTATTTGGGGTTCACGTTGCCGTCGACAAAGAATTTTCCCCACACACGCCACATGATATCCCATTCGTTGGGGTTGTCGGTGTCGTGCTTGGTATACGATGATGTGCGTATGCCGATGTTGGCTATCCGTCGTTGTATGGTGGTGTTGCGGCTCTCCGTGCCGGGACCAGGCTTGTAGTAGTTGTTTACGATGTTCACGTTCATACCCTCGCCACCGTAGCATCCCTCGCCGGCCCAGTTGTATATCACGTTGTTGCGCATGTCCATGCGCTCGTCTGTCTGGGTGCCGGGGCGCGGTCCGAGGCGCGGAGTGCGTGACGTGTGGTGAATCATGAGGTTGTGGTGATATGAAGCCCCGCTTCCTCCCCAGTTGCCGCCGTATCCGTGGGCGCCTTTCGAGTGTCCGGAGTTCACCATGCTGTGCGACGCTATGCACCACTGCACCGTGGTGTTGTGGCATCCGTAGAGCGACAGGCACTCATCCACGCTCCAACTCACCGAGCAGTGGTCTACGATAATGTTTTTCTTGTCCATTCCGCCGAGTCCGTCACCCTCGTGCTGGTCTACGTGGCGGTTACCTACACGGAAGCGGAGATAGCGGATGATGACGTTGTCGGCACTGATCTGAAACGGATAGTCGGCGATGCAGATGCCGTCGCCCGGTGCCGTCTGTCCGGCTATGGTCACATCGCCGCGGTTCAGCTTGAGCTGTGATTTGAGATATATCGTTCCCGACACGTCGAATACAATCGTGCGCTTTCCGCTTCTGCCGCATGCCCAACGGAACGAGCCTTCCTGGCCTGTGTCTTCGAGCGTGGTCACGTGATACACAGTGCCTCCACGGCCGCCCGTGGTGTAGCGTCCGAAACCCTCTGCTCCGGGGAAAGCCGGCAGTTTCTCCTTTGTGTCGGCCGCTCCGGCCGGCATTGCCGCCGTTGTGAGCATGAGTGACATTACACCCATGATGATGCTTTTATCTATTCTCATGATTTTAAGTAAATAGGTTAGATTGATATTATCATTAATTGTTGTAAAGGTAATAAAAAATATTGGAAGGGCGGTTGCCGTGCGGCCATTATTTGAATATTTTTAATACAATGATTGTCAGAGTCGTAGCAGGTGCTCGGAATAATTTTTACAAAATGCTGTTTAAAACTCGCTCGTTTTAAAATATAAATATGCCGGTCGCAAATACGCAAGTTTTAATGCGTTTTATGTAACATATTGTGTATCAATGTTATATGCTTATTGGCGCACGATACTGGCGATATATGCTTTTCTGTTTCTTGCAATAAGGCTCTCGTTAGGTTGCATTTAGCGTCTCGTTGGAAGACAACGGGATACTCGTTGTCTTCCAACGAGACGCTAAATGCAACCTAACGGGATGCCCGTTGCAAAAAAAATAGAAAATGATGGCACATCCGTGAACATTCTATCGCGATGTGTATGGCCGTCTGTATCGTGTTGTTTTTCTATTTCGCGAAAAAAGAAAGTGTTAAATTTGTGACTTTTTTATTACGAAACCAACATGGTACAGAGTGGCAAGGCACTTTTCATTCGGATAAAAAAAGAGGAGGGAGCCGGCTTGCATGGCGGTTCCCTCCTCATTGTCATTGTTTGTAATTATGCTTACTCGGCCGCATACCAGCGCGGGTCGCCTGCGCTGATGAATGCTTTGAGGGTAAAGTCGCCGTTGGCGGGGTCGGTAAACAGGTCGTCGGCCGTGCCCTCGAACGTCATGTCCGTGGTGAACTTGTTGCCTGCCAGCACGAAGTCGGAAGTCATGTAAGAGTTAGAGAAATTGGTAGTTCCGTCGGTGCGGATGCCTTTCGCTTTCTCGTTGTTTGTCTTCGCGAATATCGTGTTGGTGACATTTGTCGTCACGCTTGAGCCTTGTGCGTCGATGAAATACCTTCCGCTGCCGATGATGTCGTAGAATGTGCAGTCTGCAATGTCTATCTTCTCTACCGTTGCGTTGGGACATTGTATCACGTTGTGCTTCATCGTGCTGAGCGTAGAGTTCTTGATGGCGATGTTTCTTACCGTATATGCGGCGTTGTTGAAGTACATCAGCGCATATCCGTCTCCCTCGTTGTGTATGATGGAGTTGTCTATCACGAGGTTCTCTATGGTCTTCGGTGTATCGCCTTGCAGGCGCACGAGAGAGCGGGGCATGTCGGTCATCATGAAATCCTTGAATTCGAGCGTGCCCACGGTGCACCCGGCAGACTGGTTGATGAGATAGTCGCATCCTCCGTTGGTAACCTTCACGTTCTCGAAGCGGACGAACGCGTGGCTGCCGTCCAGGCCGATAGACTTGGACAGGTTGATGACGGGAGCGTCGCCTCCGGCAAGTCCGAAGAATGTCACTGACATTCCGTCGGGAATCTTGATGCTTGTCGCGCTGCCGTCGGTATCGGACACGCCGTGGATGTCTATCGTGGTGTTGGCCGGAATACCTATTGTGGCACTGTAGCTGGCGGTGCTGCCGGCTGCTTCCTGTGCCATCCGGGCTATCTCTTGGAGCAGGGTGGTGGTTATGACGTCTACTCCCTCTTCGAGCATGTACTTGAAGTCGGCGGCAGGCATGGCGGCCGTCGTGCTGGCGGTGAGCTGTCCGCGCTTAGCCTCGCCGTTGAAGATAGTGAACACGTATGTGCTCGACGGTGCGAGGTTTGTCACGGTGTATTCGCCGGCAGCCTTGTCCGTGTCTGTGAGTATGATGGAGTCTAACAGCTCTTCGTCTTGTCTCACGGTGATGGATGTCACGTCGGCATTCGGCATCCAGCTCAGGCGTATGCGGTCTTCGCTGCGGTCTTCGGCCGGAATCTCGTTGAATATTTGCTCGGCCTTTGTCCTGAAGGTCTTGCCTTCTCTGTAATATACCCATTTGGAGTCGGGTTTGTTGGTAGCCATGGCTTTCATTCGCATGTAGTATTTGGTGTCGCCGGCAAGTCCCTGCACCGTCACGGGAGACTTCTTGATGCTGCCGTCCGTTCCAACGACCAGTGCTTTCGGGCCGCCCATCTCCACCTCGTCGTAGAGAGTGTCGGTGCTGAACTCTATCACATAGTATTCGGCTCCTTGGATGGTGGAGAAGCTGACTGTGGCCTGTGTCTCTTCGGCTTCCACCGAGATGTTCTTGCCGTCTATTCCAAACAGTCGGTTGAACGAGCCGTCAGTCTCCCAGTCGTTTCCGTCTGTGCAGGCGGTAATGCCGAGCCCCAATGCTCCGGCAAAAGCGATGCTTAATATATTGTTTATTCTTTTCATCGTAAATTCTTTAAGTTATGTTTCCTTTTAGTTCGAATATCCGTAAGAATTGCTCAACATGCCGTTTGACGCGGAAATGGTGGAAGCGCCGATAGGCATCAGGTAACGGTTCTTGACGGTGACGTCTGTACCGACGAGTCCGCTCGAAATAGACGGGAGGTTGGTGTCTACCTGTGTGTCGTTGCCTGATGTCGGGTCGGCCTTGCCGAATGAGTCGGCACTTCCGGCGTAGTCGGCTGGGGTCTTGTCGGCCGGCAGTCCGTGCCATGTGACGCTCGACATGTCTATCTGTGTCTTTGCCTCGTCCTTGTAGTTGAAATATACTGTCTCCTGGTATGTGCCGTCTTGGAGTTGGCGCATGTACGTTTCTTTGGACTCCTGGATTTTGGCGACGAGCAGATTCCAACGGATGAGGTCAAACTTTCTGTAACCCTCGCCGGCAAATTCCCATGCGTTCTCGTCTACGATGGCGTTGAAGAGCGCGTCCTTGTTGGCCGGGATGTTGTCTATATATTGCTGTGCGTCGGCCTTATGCTCGTTGTTGAAGGCGCGGTTGTGTACCATCGCCAGAGCCTGGCGGGCGGTGATACCGGCATCTCCTGTGTAGTTTCCGTCCGGGCCGGCCAGTTCGTTCATGACCTCTGCATAGTAAAGGAGCACCTGTGAGTAGCGGATTTTCACCACGTTGATGCCCGTGGCGTGCTTACCTGTCGCGGCCTTATTGTTTTCAAGCCATTTCTGGCTCATTTTCCTCGGATCCCATTTGCCGACATACATACCGAAGGGGGCGTTTTTCAGCATCTGCTCTTCTGTCAGGTTGGTTGTGCTGTTCTGGCGGATTTCCATGCAAGAAGCGGTCACGTCGCGGCGTGTGTCGTTCTCGTCGTAAGAGTAGAGCAGGGGAGCTGTCACTTTAAGCACGCCCGATGAGTTGCCGTAGCCATAGAGGGTGGTGGGCTGGTTCATGCGCACGCCTACGGTATATCCTAGCTCTCCTGTAGCGTTCTCGCCCATAGGGATTTCAAAGAGATTCTCCTTATAGGTCCGGTCGAGTTGCAGCTGGTTGAGCAGATACCACTCGTTTTCGAACGACGGGTTGAGCTGGTGGCGGCCTTCGGTAATCACGGCGGTGAGATGTTTCAGCGCTTTTTCATACAGAGCCTTGCGCTCTGCTGCTCCGGGACGTTGCGTGGGATACACGGCATCGGTGTAATCGGCGGTCTCGTAGCCGTCTTTCGCCTTCTCGCGGATGGCGTATCCGGCGCGTGTCAGTGCTATCTGGGCGAGCAGTGCGTGGGCATATCCCTTGTTCATGCGCTCTGTCGTGTAGCCGCTGACATCGCCCGCCCACGGTAACAGCTCAATGGCTTCTTCGAGGTTGAGCATAAGCGTGTCCATGATGATGTCACGGTCGGTCTTCGGTTTATAAGCGTTGCTCAGGTCATGCTTTGCCGGGGTGAGGTTCAATGGTATGTCTCCCCAATAGCGCAGCATGTCGAAATAAACCATGGCGCGCAGCGTGAGGCTCTCGCCGAGATAGCGTCTCATGGCTCGCTTGTTCTCGCCTTCGCTCCGCATGAGCGGGCTGTTTCTGATGCCTTCGATATTGAGGTTGGCGTCTTCGATAATTCCGTACAAGGCGGTCCATGAGCCGTTGAGGGCACTGAAACCGGAGTTCACGTTGTAGTTGCCAACACCGCGGTAGTGGGTCTGGTTGTAGGCGTTCTGTCCGAGACCGTCTACAAGCTCGCAGTCACTGTTTGTTCCCCATTTGATGGGGATGTCCTGCGAGTAAGTGCGGTCTTGCGCGAGCGCTCCGTAGAGCTTGTTCACTCGGAGGCCTGTGTAGTATGTGTTATTGTATACAGCCGTACCGGTCATTTCAGACGGGGAGTTCTGATCGAGAAAGTCGGAGCATGAAGACATTCCCGCCATGCCGGCAGCCAATGCTATTATAGAAAATATCTTTTTCATAATTATTGCTTCTTATTTAAAATGTGATGTTTATACCGCCAACAAATGAACGGCTCTTGGGATAGGCGGCATAGTCGATACCGGGAGTCATCGGGTTACGCTTGCTGCTGGTGTCCACTTCGGGGTCGTATCCGCTGTAATCGGTGATGCAGAGGAGGTTGTAACCGGTGAAATAGATGCGTACATTTGTGAGGAAAATAGATTTAACCCACTTCTTGGGAAGGGTGTAGCCAACCGTAACGTTTTGCAGACGGAGGAATGATGCGTCTTCGACAGCATAGTCCGTGAGTTCCATCCGGCTTGCGGTAGACGGGTTGTAGATAGTGGCTCCGGCGTTTATCTCGTTCAGTCGGGCTATCAATCCTTCGGCACCGCCATATATCGCCAGTGTGGCGTTGGTGGGGTTGCCAAGGTTTACGCCGTTGGCCGGGTCGATGTTGGTATAGCGGTTGCCCATGCTGAAATCGTCGACGATGTTCTGGTATCTGCGGGTGTTGTAGAAACCGGCGTTCGCGAGTTTCGTGGCATTGATAACCTTGTTGCCGAGTGAGTAGTTGAAGAACACGTTGAAGTCGAAGTTATGGAAGCGACCGTCAAATCCGAAACCGCCGGTTGTGGTGGGGATTGTGTTTCCGAGGCGCTGCTTTATCGGATTACCGTTCTCGTCGACTTCAAGTCTCAGACCGCCGGGTTTGAGGGTTCCGCCGGTTATAGAGGCGCTGTTGTCTTTGATACCGTCGCGCAGTGCCCATGAGTTTCCGTTGAGGACGAGCTGTCCGTTCGGGTTGCTCACAGGGTCGTAAACAGTGAAGAAGCCGTTTGTCTTGTAGCCCCAGACCTCTCCGAGGCGTCCGCCCTCTTCAAGGCGGAAGTCTTCGTATTTGGCGATGGTGCTTCCACCCCAGTTTGAACTCTGCCAGGGGTTGTCCATCGCGAGCTCGTCAATCTTGTTCTTGTTGTATGCAATGTTGAAGTTGAAGTTGAGGCCGAACTTCTTTTTGTCCACAAGAACGGCGTTCATAGTGAACTCTACGCCCTTGTTTGAAGTCTTGCCGAAGTTCTGGTACTGGTATTCGTAACCGGTATTCGAAGGTATTACCGAGCGCATCAGCAGGTCTTTGGTAGTGTTCCAGTACAAATCGATGGTACCGTTGATTCGTCCTTTGAGGAAACCGTAGTCGATACCGATGTTTCGTGTGATGGTGGTTTCCCATTTCAGGTCGGGGTTGTAGAGGTTGGAACCGTGCTCGAGCATGTCTCCGAGAGTCTCGTCGAAGTACGGGTATTTGGTTCCGCTGCCGCTCGGCGATGAGTAAAGCGGTGTGAGCAGGCCTGAGTTGATGCGGTTGTTGCCTGCCGTACCGAAGCTGAGGCGGAGTTTAAGGTTTGACAACCATGATGAGGAACTCTCCAGGAACTTCTCGTCAGATACGCGCCAGGCCAAAGCCAGGGATGGGAATACGCCCCAACGGTTGTCTTTTCCGAATTTGCTTGAACCGTCGGCACGGAGTGTGAACGTGGCAAGATACTTCTCGTCGAGTGTGAAGTTGATACGGCCGAAATATGAAAGGAGATTCTCATCGGCCGAGATTACACGCTCATTCTTCAGCGATGTACCGTTTGACGGGTTGGCGAGGATTTCGTTTATGGTCATTGAAGCAGGGAAGTTGACAGAGTAATTGGTGGTGCTTGTTTTCTCCACGCTGCTCACTTCATGGCCCAACAGCACGTTAAGATGTACATGGCCGTTGAAAAGTTTGTTGTGATCGTATGTCACGGTGTTGGCGTTGCGCCATTCTTTCTGCTCCAGGCGTGTGAACATAAGCTGGGGTCTTCCGTCTTGCGCGCCCTGGCCGCTGAACTTATTGTTCGTCACGGCGTCGGCGGCCCATGCCTGGTCGGTGTTGTTGTGTCTCCAGCTGTATCCGAATTCGCTGCGGAACGTGAAGTGTTTGAATGGTTTCCAGTTCAAGCCGGCGTTGTAATTCTGTTGCAGGCGTTCCTGGTATTTGTATGTGGATGTGATACGTTGCAATGGAGTACGGCGTGTAGATGTACTGTTCTCTTCGTCATCGTCATCACTTGCTTTCAACTGGCTGATGGGTTCGTAGTTCACGGAATTGGCAACAAGGCTGTTTGCCGCGTTTGTCTCATTGGTATCGGCACCTCCGCTCAGTCCGTCCAGCTTGGTGAAAGCCAGTCGTGCGTTGAAGTCGAGTGTCATCCACTTGTTGAGTTTGGCGTTGAGTTTGGCGTTGACATTGTTTTTTGCGAAGCCGGAGCCAAGCATTATGCTCTCCTCGTCAATGTGGGAGAAACCGATGTTGAACTTCAAGTCTTTCGAACCGCCGTTCACACTTACGTTATATTGTTTCTGTAAACCGGTGCGTCCGAAAAGTATATCCTGATAGTCGGTGCCTTCAACAGATTTCCAAATCTCCAAGTCCTCGAAATTTCCGTATGCAGTGCCTCCGTTGTTGTTTTCCCACTGGTACATGGCGAAGTCGTAAGGATTGAGCGTATGGACTGTCTTTGTAATCTTTTTCCAGCCCAAAGAACCGTTGAAGCTGACCTGGGTTTTTCCTTCTTTGCCGCTTTTTGTTGTCACGATGATTACACCGTTCGCTCCACGCGCACCATAAATGGCTGTTGAAGAAGCGTCTTTCAAGATGTCGATGCTCTGTATCTCGCTCGGGGCAATATCTCCGATGCTTGATACGGGGAAGCCGTCAACGATATAAAGCGGTGAGTTGTCTTGCGAGAGCGACCCCCCCCCACGCACACGTATCTTTACGTCTGCATCTGGCGAGCCTTCGGTTGTTGTGATGTTCACACCGGCCATCTTACCTGTCATGGCCTCGCTGATATTGCTTACGGGTATGTTCTCGATTTGCTTGGCGCTTACAGATGATACAGCGCCGGTAAGGTCTTTCTTTCTCACGGTACCGTAGCCGATGACAACCACATCGTTCAGTGTTGTGGCATCGTCTTCAAGAGTGACGTTTACAGAGCTCTTTCCCTTCACGTCTACGGTCTTTGTCTTCATTCCGATGTATGATATGACAACGGGATTTTTGCCGGAGACTTTGATGTTGCAGATACCGTTGAAATCGGTAATACCGCCGTTGCGCGTGCCTTTTTCAAGTACGCTGGCTCCGATGACAGCCTCACCGTTGGTGTCTTTTACGGTGATTTTTACTGTCTGCGCCGATATGGCCCCTGCCAACAGCAACATGGCGAGGATCAGCGTCGTTCGAATTTTCTTCAGTTGTTCAGACATAAATTAGTGTTTTAAATTATACATTGTTTGATATTTACGATTAAATTATATTTGGTTTTGGTTTAACAGGTCTTTCTTTTGTGGGTGGTTGGCGGTTTCTTTTATCGATAGGTATACTTATATTTTTACGTTAGTCTTGATTTTGCCTTACGGTTTCTTTTGTTTCGCAAATCATGTATGCTGTTATTCACGGCCGCTTTCAAATTACTGGAATATTATTTTGCGCGTAAAATTAATCAATTCTTTTTATAAGGGCTTTACAATAAATACGGGAATAGGTATAGATATTACAGATTTTATGTGATAAAAAGCAAACACGCCCTTTGCTCTCGAAATATGACCGGAGCAAAAGGCGTGTTTGATATTTATTTGATTACTTTCTTTCCGTTGATGATATACAGGCCTTTTGTGGCTTTGTCAATGCGGATACCCTGCATGTTGTATATCACGTCTTTACCATTGGCATTGCCGTTTATCTCGTTGATGCCGTTACCGTCGCCGGCAATTGCGGCTTTACCGAAACCTCCCATTTCATTGGCAGCGCGTACTTCAACCATTGTCGCGCTTTCTGTCAGATTGTAAGAAGTCTCCGTTCCGTCGACAATGGCGACGAATTTACCGTCGGCAAATATGGCATATGCCTTTGCGCCGTCAACAGCTTCCCATGTCAGTGTAGTTGCGGCCATGGTCACGGGGTTCATGGTTACTTGCCCGGCAAGAGCGGCCGGGGTCCAGTCTGTGAACACTTTGTCGATGGCATACTCGGCAGCCTGTGCGGCAGTGAGTATCGTTTCGTATGTTTTCTTGTTGTTGTCTTTGGTGAATGTGAGTACATTGCTTGCCGGAGAAACAACATTTCCGTTCTTATCCGTTGAGTTATACTCTACAAACTTGTCTGCCGCAACGTTCATTCCGCCTGTCGTGAAACGGCTCTTGGCAATCTCGCTTGGCTGGTTGAGTGTGGTGTTGAGGAATGCAAGACGTGAAACGCCTCCCCATGAACGTCCGAAGTTGAACTTGGCAGCGAGGTTTTCTATGGTACAACCCTCAAACACATATCCGAATTTGTTGGCAGCGTCTGTATATGGTGCCGTTATCGTGACATCGCCGCTCTTCGGTGTTTTGCTGCGGCTCTCGTTAACGAGAAGACACTTGTTGAAGTAAACGTCACCTCCACCGCAGATATAGTCTACCACGCCGTGTATCTCACTTGTTTCCCAATAGAACTGGCTTACGGCGTTGCTGTAATACGTATCCTGGTATGAAAGCAGTTTTACGTTCTTGCAGATTGTGCGTTTACCCTTGTCCTGCAGGGCAACGGCACGTCCGGCAGTGCTGCTGTTAAAGTAATCGAGAGCGTTTTTAAGCGTGATGTCTTGCAGATAGGTGTTTTCGCCTGTCACGAGAATTGTCGCGGACACGCCTATTCCCTCCACCGGAGCCGTGTTTACGATGATGGTATTGTCCATATCTTGTCCGATGAGCGAGATATTCTTTCCGCTGATAGCGGTCAGGCATTTCTCTCCGAGGTCGTAGGTTCCATTTGGAACGAATACGTATGTACGTGTGTCGTTGGTTGCGGACGCGTTTGCTATTTCAAGTGTGGCAAGGAAATTATCCGCGTCGCCGGCTTTTACGACGAAATATCCCTGTTCGTTCTTTGTGATGCTTTGGTTCTTGTCATTGATGATGGTAAGGTTGTGCATGTACATTCCGTTGTCGGCTGTTAGCGTGAGTGTGCCGGCCTCACCGTCGTATTCGAATGCCGCCGTCTCACCGTCGCTACCTGCCGGAACTTTTGTCGACCACAGTGCCTTGCCTGTATTGTCGCTGATGGTAATGTCGCTTTCGCTTCCATATCTGCAGAGGCCGACTATGATGTATGCGTGTCCGCCTACGGTCAGTTCGAGTTTATCGCCTTTGTCTATCGTCCATCCGTGCTGGTTGTCATGGAATTTGCCTGTACCTATGAGGTTGAATGCCTCGTGGTCTTCAGGATAGAAGAACGGATCGCCGAGATTATAGTACAGGCGGCTATTCTCGTTGTTCACTATTTCATTTTGTGTCACTACGGCATATAGTTTTGTGTTTGCCGTGATAACCTCGTCCGTGGTATATTTGCGACCGCCTTTGTCACTTACAAACCATCCGCGGAACACGTCGTTTTCCTGCATTGACGGTTCGATTGCCTTTGCGTCATAGGCGAATTCCGTGATTTTGGCGTCTTTTTCTATCGTCTGTGTGCCGATTGTCTTACCGTCGATGTTAATATATGTAAGAGTGAAATCGGGCTTGAAGATGATATTTGCCTTGTATATTGCCACATCTTCGCCGGCCTTTATACTGATTGTGGCGACACACGACTTTCCGTCTGCCGCAAGAGCGTATTCCGTGCTTTCGATATTTCCGTTGTCAGCGACTATTTCTGTGATGGGGTTTGAGGCGGATATCATTGCCTCGGCTTTGGAAATCTCGATTGTTGCGGTGTTTGTTCCGTCTGCCTGCTCCATGAATATGTCCGCTGCCTGATATGTATTACCGTTCACTTTGAATGAGCCGAGAGTAGGGCTTTTGGACAAATCGACCATGCCGAAGATGTCCAGTTCAAACATATAAGCGTTCTGGCTGGCGTTGAGGTTCTCCCATTTCAGTTGCACGTTTGTGCGGTTCACATTGGCATTCACTTCGCACCATGCGGCCGGTTCGGCCACGGATTCTGAAACGACGACCCAATCGGCATCGCCGTCACCTTTGGCGAGAAGTTTCCACCCGCGCTTTCCGCCGGTGGCAGCATGCACATAACGTACTCTGCTTACCGACGCGAATGTCGACGTGCGTATGTACGGATCAGCCGCTTTTGCCGCCATGAGCCAACCGAGCGGCTGGCCGTTATTGAATTTGTCATTCTGCCCGTTGGGATTGACATCTGTGTTGTAAACAGATATTCCGAAATCCTCTTTGCTGTACTTTGTCTTTAAGTTGACCGTGGTTTCCTTTTTTGATGCTTTTACTGATTGCCAGTCGGAGAAATTGGTGGAGTAAAGCATCTTTTCCTGTATCAGTGACACGTGGACCACTTTCACACCGTAGATATAACTGCCGCCGGTGGATATTATTTCCACATATCCTTGCGCGGCTTCCGCAGAGGTGGCTCTGTGAGATGTTATATCTTCCGTTGCTGCCACACCGCCGATGGTGTAGTTGATGTATCCAGGATAACCTTTTACTGTTACCGTGTCTTTTGCTGTTTTCACCGGGACACGCAAGATTGTTCCGTTGTTGAATTGGGCATTGTTTCTGCCGACACAGTTCAATTTGCCGTTGGTTGCGTCAACGTGCATGGATATTCCGTCGATGTTGGAAGGAATGTCGGCAACTTTGCCTTCGTAGTTAGTAGCGTCACAAATGCCTTCGGGAATGTTTTTCTCAAAGTTCCACTCGGCGATTATATCACCTTGTGCGTTTGCTGCAATAGGGAATAAAAGTGCAAGGCACATGATTCCCACGAATTTAAATAGTTTATTCATTTAATTATTATTAGGTTTTTAATAAGGTAAATACGTTGGTATTTTATTATTTGGAGGCAAAAGTAATTAAAAAATGTGTAAATTTATAATTTTATCTTTGTTATTTTCTATTTCACTTGATAATGATATGTGTTTCTTTTATTTTACAGTTGTATTTTGACTGGGTGCAGATAGGGGTATGGGGAGATAATATACATAATTTATTTTTGTGGTATATGTGTAATCCGTTCCTATGGATACCATAATCCGTTTCCGGTACACATGACCTGTTCCTATGGATGCTATAATCCGTTTTAAAGGCATGTATGAATAAGTTCCGGTGATATATAAAGTATTTAAGGCTTAGGCGACTGAATTATTGTTTGGTATTACATGTCTGTGATGTCGTTGTGCCGGCAGTATGCGATGGTAATGGATATCTTAATTCAATCCTGGAAATGACAATGCCGGAATGTATTTGACATCCCGGCATTGTCGCTGTCTACGGCAAAAGAATATTTACCGTTTTTATTCGTGTTTTCGTTTGTCGTCCGGTGAGTATTATTTGTTAACAGTTTTACGGCTTATTCTCTTTCCGCTGCTTAACACGGATACTTTTATTACCAAGCCTTTCGCATCGGGAGATATTCTCATTCCCTGCATGTTGTAATACTCTGTATCCACAACTTTGTCCGCATTGATGTTTTGGATTGCCGACACCCCTCCTTCTATTGCTTCCACAACCGTGCCGTCTTCCTTGACATATCTCGGGAAATACTCATTTACCGCTTCTTGGGCTTCGGAGTTTCCGCCAATCATTATGTCTTGGACAAGGCTGTTGCAGTATACTTCTATATTGGTGTAGTATCCTTTGCTGTCGATAGTGGTCTTGTTTCCGTCAGTAGGGTCGTTCGGGTTCAGCCCGTTGGCGATTTCCCATGCGTCGGGTATTCCGTCACCGTCGGTGTCGAAACCCTCAGGGCGCTCTGCCGTCGGAAAGTTGGCTTCCGTGTATCCTTTGACGTCAGACACGAGGTCAATGAGTCCCCATTTATTTGTCACCGAACCTTTATATTGCGACTTTCCGTTCTTGGCCTCACTCATGTATCGTGCGTCAACATCGTCTCTGTGCAGTGATGAACCGGCATATTCCAATACCTTGTTGAATGCGTTCTCGGCCGTGTGCGTTGTTACATTGCCAGTGGGTGCCGGCTCGTTCATCTTTACATTGACGCATTGTTTTCCGCTTATGGTAATGTGCGGAACTTTGTCGCCGTACATGTTGTTAGGATCTTCAGAGTATGTTACTCCGCCCACCGTATGTACCCCCTTGTCGTAGCTCACTCCGGCCCAGTCGCGGTTTTTCTTCTTAGAGCCTGACGATGTCTCCGTGGTATTGCCCGAGATGTAGTAGCGGCTTGTCATTCCGTAATATTCGGGATGCTTGCTGTCTGAGTTTCCCGACGTGGAAACCGTAACCAGAGTGATGCGCTCTTGATTGCCTACACCGCTGTTGCCGGCTTTGTAGTAGTTGTTGACGATGTTAATCTGTCCGCCGCCGGGTCCTCCGTAGCAGGCTCCGGGGCAGTTGAACATCACGCAATTGCGGAAGTCCACGTTCTCGGCTTGTGCCGGATTTTCCCATTTATACGTGTCGTAGTCGTAGTTGCTGGTATATCCCTCCCATCCGTAGCGTGCGCCGTTGAAGCGCGGGCCTCGGTTGCTCACGCTTGCGATGAGGTTATGGTGGAAACTGGCGAGCTTGCCGCCCCAGATGCCGCCGTATCCGTGTGCGCCCTTGCTGTGTCCGGGATTGTTCAGGCTCTCCGCGATGGTGCACCACTGCATGGTGAAGTTGTTGTTGTCATAGAAAGAAGCCACTTCGTCAATGCTCCAACTGAACGAGCAGTGGTCGAGGATGATGCCGGTCTTCTGTCTGTCCCAGATGGCATCAGCTCCGTCGTTAACGTCTCTTTCCTGTCCGCGCCGGCTTCTGATAAACCTTACTATAATGTTGTTTGCGCATCTGAGCGTGCGGTAGCGTAGTGTGATACCGGGATATGGAGCCGTTTGTCCTTCTATTGTCGTGTTGGCGCCTATTGACAGGTCGGAATTTAGCGCTATGACACCGGCCACATCGAATACCACAATCTTTTTGCCGCTGCCTTTCACGGCTTCCCTGAACGAGCCGGTACCGCTGTCGTTGAGGTTGGTCACGTGTATGACCTTTCCGCCTCGACCTCCTGTTACATACCGTCCGTGGCCTTCCGCTCCGGGGAATGCCGGTGTTTGTGCCGTTGCCGCACCTGTCAGTGCTGTTACGGCTGCTGTGAGTAATAGTTTTTTCATTATGCTTTTGTAATATTGGTTATGTTCGAACATGAAAAAAACAGAGACACGAAGAATACCGGTTGTCCATTTCTTAATAATGGAAAATGTTCTTCGTGTCCATGTCTGTTTATGCTTGTCGCTTTCCGGTCATTGCGGGTATATTAATGTTATTGCATTCTCTGCAGACCTTCCCAGCGCACGTTCCATCGTCCGTCTTTCGGGAAACCGGGGTTGAGCACATCGCCGCAACCGTCCCAACCGGCGCACATCATGGCTACAGCGTCCAGCAGACTGCCGTTGCCCGGCAGATAGAGGCGCAGACGCTTTGGCTCTTGGAAGTTGTGCCCGCTTACGAGATAAGTGTTCTTCCCTTTGTCGATGAGCAGTGCCTTTACGGCAGTGTCACCTTCTCCGAGACGTGCGGCACACATCGCGATCATGCCGTAGTCCCATCCCCAGGTTGTGTCCCAGTTCCAGTTGGCCATGACCCAGTCAAGAGTGCGCTTCATCGTCTCTTTATTATACTGGTCCGTGGCAGGCAGCATTCCGCATGCGCCAAGTACGGCGGGGTGGTCAGAGCGTGATTTTAATGCGAAGTCTTCCTCCGATATCTGTTTCTTTCCGCTCTGGGCCGCACTTGTAAACGGGTCAAATCCCGTTGATTGGGCTTTCGGGTCGAATGCCTGTGAAGGCTCGCCTGACATATATATGCCGTCTTTCTCGGCCAAAGGAGCCATGCGGCTGATTATTTCGTCCCATTCGCTGTCGCGTTCCAGCCCTTGACGCTCGCGCCATTTCTGTGCCACGCTCAGTCCGTAGTGCCAGTAAACCTGTTCAAACGGATGGTTGAAAGAGAAGTCTTTCGACATCGATTCCTGCATGGCTGTCTGTCCGAAGAGTTTTATTTTGCCGCTTTTCGGTGCGCAGGCCTTTGCGAAATCGGCCATGAATAGTGCTGTTTGCTCCACGCCCTCTGCGTATTTCTTTATAGTTTCGTCGGTGGGGTTAGCTCTGTACATCTCTTCCGCCATATATATATAATGTGGTTGCTGCCATGTCAGGAACGAACCTACATTCGAAGGCGCCTCACCCGCTTGCGGGTCTGTCATCTTCATCCAGCGTGCGCCCTTGAATCCTTGGCGCGCGGCAATTTTCTTAGCGATAGGCAGGGCTGTTTTGTTGTACCATTTCAGCATCGTTTCCATAACTTCCGGTCTATTCCACAGAGCGAAATCCACAGCGTGCCACCATGTCATTTCAAGGTGAGGACGGCCGAACCATGAGTTGTATGTCAGTCCGGTTTCCTGCGGTGGAGTGGTGTTTGCGCAGTTGATGGCGGTCAGATACTGTGACAGTACCACCCGGCGCTCTAGTTCCGCTGCTCTCGGGTCGGTGCAATCAGAGAAATCAACGATGGCTCCTGCATTCCAAAATCTCGGCCAGTGTTTCATCACGGCTTTCAGGGCTTGGTCATAGGAGTATGATACATCAGCTTTCTTTGCGTCGTTTTTCTCACGATACTCGGCACTGAACGACAGCACGTCGTCTGCCGATGTGAGTGTGAAATGGTGCGGCGATGTCTCTTTCAGTACGGCGTTGCCTTCCCATTCCAACAGTACATAATACTTCGTGTCGTCGAGTGTCCGCTCGATTGTTGCGGAACGGTCTGTCGATGCTATTATCACAGACTTGTGGCGCTCCGGTTTTGTCCAGTCGTTGGCATCGTCCGCATGCTTGCCTGAGGGGTAAGAGAATTTGAACGCCACTGCCGCACGGCCTTTTGACAGCAGTCCGGTCTTTATTCTTGAAAACAGGCAGTCCTTGTTCGCCATGCAGGCGGTTGTGACTTCGACAGGTGTTCCGTTCACCGTGAACTTCGATTCTATCGTACCGTCCCACAAAGCTTGTTCCTGACGTATGTTTTTCAGTCCGCTCAGCGGTATCGCTTTGCCGTTCTCGTCGGTCAGTTCAAGACCTATTGTTCCGAGGTTCAGGCGGTGCGGGTTTACTCTGAAATATTCAGTGGCTTTTTTGTTGCGTCCTTCCTGCTTGTATTCCACCGCATACACCTCTTTGCGTCCGTGTCCGAAGTCATACGCTTTCTCCGTTTCGGCCGGAGTCAGTGCGTCGGTGTTTTTGAATGAATGCCATCCCCAGTCAGACATGGCGTTGAGAGGCACGCCTGCCTCATAGTCAAAAGGGTAGCTTTGCAGTCCGGTGACATCCACCGTAGTGGCAAAGTGTCCGTTGCCCACGGTGAGCGAGGCCAGTGCGTCTGCCTTTGTCACCACCGGGTTGTTGCGTGTCACCACGGCCTGGCGGTTGATGCCCGTTGTGGTGTTGCTTGTATTGTATCCTAGCGCTTCCATTTCGAGCGATGCCCAGATGAACGGGCCTACGCCCTTGGCGTCGTTGTCGCGCACCTTCTCGCTCAGGTAGTAGTCATACGATCCGTCACGGCGTTTGTTCTCTTTCAGTTTCATGCCATACTTGTCTGTCGCCGCCTTTACCTTCTCGCTCATACCTGGGCCGAGTCCGGCCACCGAGCAGCAGTTGGTCAGTGAGATTGTGCTGTCAGGATTTATCTTTATGAAATTATTGATAATGCCTTTGTATGCCTTTATGCCGGCATCGCGGTATTTCGCTCCCACATATCCCTTGCGGTATGCTTTGAGCAGTGAGTATGTGAACATGGCCGAGCATGTTGATTCCAGATAGTTGCCTTTGCGTTTGGGGCTGTCCATCACCTGGTACCACACACCGCTCTTTTTGTCTTGCCATTTTATTACGGCGTCAAGATCTTTTTTCAGCAGTTCGATCACCTCGTCTCTGCGCTTGTAGTTCTCCGGTAGCGCGTCAAGCAGCTCGATGAGTGCCATTGTGTACCATCCCTGGGCGCGACCCCAGCAGTGTTGAGACAAACCGGTGGTCTTGTCTGCCCAGAACATTTCGCGTGTCTCGTCCCATGCGTGGCGGTTCAGTCCTGTTTTGGTGTCGAGTGTGCGTTCGTATGTCTTCTTGATCTGGTCTACCGCGTCATCGTATATGGCCTGTGCTTTCTTGTCCTTGAGCAGCATTTTGGCCGTCATGGTGTAGTAGGGCAATCCCATGAAAATACCGTCGAGCCACACCTGATATGAGTATATCGCCTTGTGCCAGAACACTCCGTCCTCCGTGCGCGGCTGGTTCTTGAGCTGTTTCATGAGCGTTTGCAGAGCTGTGAGGTTCTTTTTCTCGGGATACAGTTCATACATGCGTGCCACGAAGTGCCCTGTGCGTATCTGGTCGAGATTGTAGTCTTCCAGTCTGTATCCTCTGATGTCGCCTTTCGCGTTTATCATCGTGTCGGTATACATCTGGCAATATTTCTTTATGTCCTCTCCTCCGTATTTGAGGTATGTGTCGAGCATCGATTCCAGTTCGATACCCATCACATAGCTCCATTTCGGACGGTTCGAGAAATCGAGCAGGTAAGACTTCGGATAGCGTTTCATCTCCGACGCGGTCATCCACTGGCTGTAATTGGCAAACGGCTTGTTGATGAGGCTCAGGCCGCCGTTGATGTACAGGTTGTCGAAGTTTATGTTGCGTGTCTGTCCCTTTATGCTGTTGCCTTCGGCCACACCGTTGAACTTACAGTTTTTCACGTTGATGTCATAAACGTTCGTGCAAGTGTCGAGTGCTATTATCTGCACGCCGTATTTGCTCTTCTCGCAGGTCACGTTGTCGAGGTTGATGTTGCGCACTGTGGGCAGGAAGCCTCGGCAGCATATCTCGTTGTGCTCGTAGTCGAGATTGATTTTCAGTACAGACTCGCCGCACTGGCCTACTTTAATGTTGCGTGCATATATGTTCTCGATGATTCCTCCGCGGCATGTGTTTGTCTTTATGCGTATCACGCGGTCGAGATTGGGGCTGTCCATGACGTTGTTCTCAGCGAACAGGTTGCGGCAACCGCCCGATATCTCACTTCCGATCACCACGCCTCCGTGTCCGTTCTGCATCTCGCAGTTGCGGATGATGATGTTCTCGCTTGGCTTGTTCCACAGGCGTCCGTCGTTGTTGCGTCCGCTCTTTACGGCGATGCAGTCATCGCCCGTGTTGAAGAAGCAGTTTTCTATCAGCACGCCGTCGCATGACTCCGGGTCACAACCGTCGCCGTTGGGGCCGTCGTTGTTGATGTGCACGCCTCTCACTGTTATGTTCTTTGACAGCAGCGGGTGGATGACCCAGAACGGTGAGCGCAGCAGGGTGACATTCTCAATGAGTATGTTCTCGCATTGGTTGGTGTTTATCAGCTGCGGGCGCAGGCCGTCTTGCGGGCCGAAGCGGCGCTCGTCTTTGTCTACTCCGTCCTCTGCCATTTTCAGCAGTCGTGCGCGGCTGCCGTTGCGTTGGCTGATCACGCCTTCTTTCCATCCGTATCGTGGCGCTCCGCACCATTTCCACCATGTTTCATTGGTTCCTCCGCCGTCTATCGTTCCCTCGCCGGTGATGGCGATGTTCTTCTGCTTGTAAGCATAGATGCACGGCGAGAGGTTCCAGCAGTCGAGTCCTTCCCATCGTGTTCTTACCACAGGATAAAGCTCGGGTTGGAAGACGAAGAGCAGTGTCGCGTTTTTCTCCACAACGAGATTTACGCCGCTGAGCAGCGTGATGGCTCCCGTATTGAATGTTCCGGCAGGTACTATGACGCGACCGCCGCCGGCTTTCGAGCAGGCTGCTATGGCCTTGTTGATCGCTTTCTGGTTTACGGCCGCCGTAGCCTTGGTTCCGGCTCCATACTTGGTGATGTTGAAATCACGATTTGCAAACTCCGGTTGCTTGATGCTCTGCTCTATCTGTTTGTACAGTGTTGTCCAGTCGTCGGCATGGGCCATGGCCGGAAACAAAAGACACAGAAACATTAGTCTTAATAATTTCATGTCGTTGAAAATTGTTTATAGTTATTAGTTTTTAATTTGTCCGTAATGTATATCGGAAACAAGCGGACTTCTCCGGCGACTTGCATGGTTGCCGGCCGATTGTCATTAAAATGTCGCATATCTTCCTGCAAAGATACTAATTATCAATGTAAAAGACAAAAAAAACGATATATTTTACAGCTTTTTGTCAAGGCTTACCGCCACTTTGCGCTCGGGGTCATGGCGTGCCGCCCATTTGGCGTATCGGGCATACAGGGCTGCGGGGCGGTTGTTGTACCAACTGTAACCGTTGCGCCGCTCATGCCCTATCTCTTCAAGTCTACGTTTCGGTACCCCGTCTCTGTCGCATACGTATGGCCGGCCCTCTTCCAGGTCATAGAACCGTGCCCATATTGGGTGTGCGTTCGGGTCGCTGGCCAGGCGCGTGTCGTGTCCCGGTTTTCCTTTCTTGCCTGTCCGCACAAGGCGCACTCCGGTCAGTTTGTGCTCGTCAAACCATTTCATCGCTCCGTGTACTGCGCGTTTGATGCGTTCGTCGGGGTTAGGCTGGCGCATCAGTATGTCCACGAGCACGGCGCTTTCGCTTGAGCAGAACGACGGTAGTTCGTAAGCGCGTGCTTTCGCCGGTCGCAGCGTCTTGCGGTCGTGTTGCTGGCACCACACCGTAGGCTCTCCGTCTATCACGATCTGAGTGGCGAGAATGCAGTCTATTCCTTTCCGGTATGACACTGCGAGCTTTTCGCGCAGGGCGCTGTCCGTGATGTCGCCGGAGAATGGATATCTGCCCGCCATGATTTCGTCGAACAGGTTGAGCGTGTTTGCCATGGCGTTATCGTTGTACGTGATGTGAACCCGATAGCCGCTTTTCTCAGGCCAGAACTGTGGCCATCCGCCGTTGTCGTATTGCCCGCTGAGCAGATATTCCACGGCTTTGCGGAATGAGTCTCGGTATTTTGTGTCGCCGGTGGCGCTGTACAGGTGTGCCAGATAACGCATCTGGGTGTTTGTCGCGCCATTGTCTGTCGTCGAGTCGTCTCGCCGTGCCTTGTCTTTCCTTACCTGTGCAAGCTCGCTGTCTGTATGGTGACGTGTCATGTCCATGTTTTTCGGCCACCCGCCTGTCACCCTCTGGTATTCGAGCAGCATGTCGCCGGCACGGCGGGCCTCTTCGGTAGTGAAGAAGTCCCGGCTTGTCTCGTTCATTATCTTCTTGTAGCTCTTTTGTTGTGCCATTGCCGGGGCGATGGCAATCAGCCCGCATGCCATTGCCAGCAGTAATTTGTTTTGTTTCATATAAGTGGCAGTTTGTAGTTGTTTTGTGTGCAAAGATACGCAAAACAGTCGACAAAACAGAATGTTATGTCGTAAATGCGTGTCTGCTGCGATGGTGCGTGGATGTGCCGGTGGCTATTCCGTAAGGTCATGCCATATCAGCGGTTTGATGCCTGGCTGTCCGAGGTATATGGCTTTCATGCCGGTTATTGTGATCTGCCGCTCGAAAAGTTGCGGGTTGTCCACGAGGTTAAGCCTGTCTTGGTGCTGTGTGAAGTCGTTGATGCACACGGGCAGAAGCTCGTCCATGTAAAATCCTTCGCATTCTGTTAGTTTTAAATCCGACAGTATTATGGCACTTTTACCGTCGAACGGCGGCAGGAATTTGGCGTTTCTCATGTTTCTGCGTGTGGAGCCTACGATGTATCCTCTGACCGTGATTACTGTTCCTATATCGGTCTCTATGGCTTCGGACACTGTGAGGCATCTTTGTTCTGTGCTGTCAATGTCGAAAGTCTCTTTCCAGTCGTAGTCGTCTGTTTTTTCCGTTTGGGGCTGTCGGCCGTCATCTGGTATGCTTATTTTCTCGCATGCGGCGATAAGTGCCGTTAATGCCAGAAGCAATGGTTTGATTGTTTTCATGGTTTTGTTTTCTGCTTTTTGGTTATTGGTGAGTTTTCTTGGTAGCCAGGCGTGTAGCGTGTCGTGTGCGGTTGTCTGGCAGATTTTGATTATCGGTTGCCGGGTATACTCCGCAAATATACTCAAACGGAGCAATACAGACAAATCAAATCGTGTGTTTTTTATGCGTTGGCGCATATTTTCCATGTAGTAGGATAAATTTAACCTAAATTATTTGCTTTTTATAATGTAATTGTCTATATTTGCGGAAGATAAGATTTCATCTGCCATTGCCGATGGCCTTATCGTTTATCCTGAGGTTGGATGCGTCCTGCGCCAACCTCTTTTTTGAGCCGTTGCCGTGTGTTCACGTCTCAATTTCAGGGTATTGTATACCGATGTGTATCGTGATAATGCTTGTTTTCTCGTGCTTTTTTGTATAAATTTGCATGGGTGAAGTCAATAAAAACAATAGGAATAACGATGAGTGACAGGAAAAATACATACAAAACACTATACGGAAGATCGCCGTAAATGCATGTTTATGCACTTTGGATGGCTTGAATATTTGATAAATGCAAGTCGGTTGTCCAAGGAGTGTGTATTTACTGCGTAGCAGATGCTGTCGGCGGGCAGCGTCGTTCTTGTTGAATGGCTTTAGTATGGCTTTGCGGCGAGCCGCCCACCGGATACAGTGGGCGGCTCGCCTTTTGTTTATATGGTTGTTTTTTGTGCTTCAACGGGATACTTTTTGCCTTGCATTTAGGCGCTCGTTGCAATGCGTTTAGACGCTAAACGCATTGCAACGAGCGCCTAAATGCAGGATGACGGCATACCGGTTGCGGCAATGCCTATGGAAGGATATTCGAGAAAGAGAAATTTATCAAAAAAACAAAGGCTGTAAGTGGCTTTGCTGTATGCTTTTGCATAAATATTCATATTTATTTTGTTGATTGTCGTTGGGAATAAAGTTTACAAACAACATTATTTTATATGTTTAACCGTTTTTAACATGGGGGGGTGGCAAGCATTTTTATTTTATGTATCTTTGTGCCGTTCGATGGTAAATACTTAATATTTAAGATAATATAAATATTTAAGACAAAATAAATAATTAAGGTTATGAAGCAGAAATTGTTAGTGCTGTTTGCTATTTTGCTTGTAGGCATAGGCGCAAATGCCCAAAAAGCCGTACTCCCTGACACTGTAAGTGGCAAGATTCATTGTGTTCCAGACGAAAAACCTTCTTATCCCGGTGGTTCGGGGTTGCTGTTTAAATATCTCTCCACCCAGATCCGCTATCCGTCGGATGCGGTGAAAAATAAGATTGAGGGGCGGGTGATTGTCACTTTTTTTGTGGAAAAAGACGGTTCGGTCGATGATGTGGCAGTGTTAAAGAGTGTATGCCCTTCGCTTGATAAAGAAGCCGTGCGTGTGGTGAAAAATATGGCGAAGTGGAATCCCGGAAAGCATAAAGGAGTGCCGGTGAGAGTTAAATACATGTTGCCGATAAGCTTCAGGCTTCCGCGATGACAGTACGGGCATGGAAAAAACAAAAGGGTGTGGCCCGGCCTCCCGGTCCGACCACACCCGCAAAACAACTTATATAATAATAATTCATAGTGTGCGGACAATAATTAGAGGTGCGTATGATGTTGTTTTTATCACATGCGCCATGAAACAAGAGCCGCCGAAATACCGGACAGAATGCCTGTGTCCGGGTTTATACAATCATAGACAATGAATGCCGCACATGTCCTTACTCCGAGGAACAACGGCTTTTGTTTCTTATCAGGTCGAGGCAGGTCTTCAGACTTTGTTCCAATCTCATGTTCCTTCCCATTTCCTTTCTTGAAAACAGTGGACTATTGCATGAAATCCATAATGAAACTTACTGCTGCGGGACAGTTGGAGACTCTCACTCCATTCCCTTTTAATCGCTGTTATGCGAGCCTTAACGTTTGCAAATGTAGCTATTCTCTTTCAAAGTAAAGACAACCTTACGATTAAAAATGATGGTGATTAACATTATTTAAATAAGTTTTTAAGGGAGCTAAGAAAAATCTTTCCGGGAGTCAGGCGAATAGTATGGCACATACGGTGATGGGTCTCTTGGTTCATTTGACTCCCGGAAAAAATATTTGATCGCGGTCGCTGAAATGTCTCGATCCGACTTTAAGTGGCACTTATATCCCAACCTATCGCGCTTGCTCCGAGCACAGCGGCTGAGGCACCGTCGAGTCCGCTTATGAGGAACTGCGCCTTGCCTCGGAATACCGGCATCACACTTTCCTCGTATGCCTCACGTATAGGGTTCATGATAAGAGAGCCGGCCTTCACGAGACCGCCGAAAAAGATGAATGCCTCCGGACTTGAAAAAGCGGTGAAGTCGGCACAAGCCTCACCGAGCATCTTGCCCGTGAATCGGAAGATGTCGTTTGCCAGCTCGTCGCCCTTGCTTGCCGCTATGCTCACGTCGAGCGACGTGATTTTGTCCGGGTCCATGTCTCTCAGCAATGATTGTTTTCCGGTTGTGGCCAGCAGCTCCCTTGCGGTGCGTGCCACTCCCGTTGCCGAGCAGTAAGTCTCGAGACATCCGGTGCGTCCGCATCCGCAGGGGCGTCCGTCATCGCGCCGCATGATGATATGTCCCAGTTCTCCGGCAAAGCCGTCGTGTCCGTATACGAGCTGCCCGTTGACTACGATGCCCGATCCGACTCCCGTGCCGAGCGTTATCATGATAAAGTTTTTCATGCCTCGCGCCACACCGTAAGTCATTTCGCCTATGGCGGCGGCATTGGCATCGTTTGTCATGGCAACAGGCACTCCCAGCTTGTCGCCGAACATATTGGCGAGCGGTATTATACCCTTGCCCCAGTTTATGTTTGCCGCATGTTCGATGGTGCCTTTATAGAAATTGGCGTTCGGTGCGCCTATGCCCATAGCCTTGATTTTCTCGATGCCGCCAACCTGCTCTATGATTACTTGCAGCGCTTCTATGGCGGCGTCAACATATTCTTCCGCCGTGGCAAATCCTTGTGTCTTGATTGCTGTCGTGGCTTTTATTTCTCCACGGCTGTCCACTATCCCGAATACGGAATTTGTGCCGCCGAGATCCAAACCGATCACGTAAGGTTTGGGTATTGATAGTTCATTCATGATGATATAATTATGTTATTAAATAAAATACATGGTTGTCGTTCTTTACACAAAGTTAGAAAAAAAAGAACACGGGCAAAAGAATTAGCGGTAAAAACTTGTGTAATTCGTATAATTTTAGCAATTTTGCAGACATTATGCCATTTCCGATACATATTAACATATTGGATTTCATATTCAAGGGAATGCTCATCGGTGTCATAGCCTCGGCCCCGATGGGGCCTGTGGGTGTGCTATGCGTGCAACGCACGCTGAACAAAGGCCGCTGGTATGGTTTCGTGACCGGTATAGGTGCCGTGGTGAGCGATATCCTGTATGCCGTTGTCACGGTATATGGAATGAGCCTCGTGATGGATTTTATCAGCGACCAGCAGAATAAGTTCTACTTGCAGATAGTGGGAAGCATGCTGTTGCTGGCGTTCGGGGTGTATACATACCGCACCGACCCCACGAAGAACATGCACCGTTCGGGACACAACAAAGGTACGTTGGTGCACAACGGGATAACGGCTTTTCTAGTAGCGTTCTCCAATCCGCTGATAATATTCCTTTTTCTCGCGTGCTACGCCCAGTTTGCTTTCGTGCTGCCAGATCATCCGTTTGAGATGGCTGTGGGGCTGATGAGTATCGTGGCGGGAGCTTTGTTGTGGTGGTTCGGCCTTACATGGTTTGTTGACAAAATCCGTGGTAAGTTCGATGAGAACGGTATCAGGCTGATAAATCAGGTGATAGGTTTTATCGTCATGGTATGCTCGGTCGTGATGCTGTTCGGGACGGTGACCAATTTATATCGTTTTTTCTGATTTTGCTATGTATATATCACAGGAATTAAGAAAGAAAAACATTGCCGAATATCTGCTGTACATGTGGCAGATAGAAGACACGATAAGGGCGTTCGGATGCTCGTTGTCGAGAATTCGCAGGGAATATATAGACAGGTTTGACTGTACTGAAGAGCAAAAAGAGGAAATGGCCGATTGGTACGGAAATCTGATAAGGATGATGAATCAGGAGGGATGCCGGGAAACAGGGCATCTGCAAATAAACAAGGTGGTGATGATCCAGCTTGAAGAACTTCACTCCATGTTGCTGCAAAGCGGCAAGTTCCCTTTTTATAACGCCGAGTATTACAAGGTCCTGCCGTTTATAGTCGAACTGCGCAACCGCGGAGCTGCAAAGGACGAGAATGAGATTGAGACATGTTTCAACTCACTCTATGGCGTGATGATGCTCCGTCTTCGAAAAAAAGAGATAACGCCGAACACGGCGCATGCCGTGAAAGAGATAACCACGCTTGTGGGAATGCTCGTCGACTATTATCATAAAGACAGGGAGACACCGCTCTTTGTGGAGGAAGACGAGGGCTTGTAGCGCTACGTTACCGTTTTTTTATTTATTGAAATCATAGAATTTAAGAATTATATCATGAATATATTGATTACCGGTTGTAACGGGCAACTGGGCAATGAAATACAGTTGCTGGAAGAAGAAAACGCTCAGCATGTTTATTTCAATACGGATGTGGCCGAACTGGACATAACCAACCGTGAGGCCGTAAACGATTTTATCCGTCGGAATGAGATTGACGGAGTGGTGAACTGTGCGGCGTATACCGCGGTAGACAAGGCTGAGGATAATGTAGAGCTTTGCGGATTGTTGAACGCCACGGCTCCGGCATATCTGGCCGAGGCGATAGCTGCCCGCGGCGGATGGATGATACAGGTGTCTACCGACTACGTGTTCGACGGAACGGGACACACGCCTTATCGTGAGACTGACCCAACGTCGCCTGACAGTGTTTACGGCAATACCAAGCTTGAAGGCGAGATGAATGTGCTCAAAGCATGTCCGGATTCGATGATAATACGCACGGCATGGCTGTACAGCCGCTTCGGAAACAACTTCGTGAAGACTATGATGAGACTTGGACGGGAGCGTGACACTCTCGGTGTTGTGTCCGACCAGATAGGCACTCCGACCAATGCCGCCGACCTTGCCGCCGTAATCATGACGGCGATAAACAAGGGAGTGGTGCCTGGAGTATATCATTTCTCGAACGAGGGGGTAATCAGTTGGTATGATTTTACCAAGGCAATACACCGTATAGCCGGAATAGGCACATGTCATGTAATACCATTGCATACCGATGAGTATCCGGCAAAGGCGAACCGTCCGGCATACAGCGTGCTCGATAAGACAAAGATTAAGGAGACGTTCGGAGTGGAAATCCCATATTGGGAGGAGTCGCTCGAAAGATGTATAAAGGATTTAAGCGAACAGGAAAGATGAACAGCGAAATACAAAGAAGACGCACCTTTGCGATTATCTCTCACCCGGATGCCGGCAAGACGACGCTGACCGAGAAGTTCCTGCTTTTCGGAGGACAGATACAGGTGGCGGGAGCGGTGAAGAGCAACAAGATACGCAAGACGGCAACGTCTGACTGGATGGACATTGAGAAGCAGCGCGGAATATCTGTTTCGACCTCGGTCATGGAGTTTGACTATGAGGGATACAAGGTTAATATTCTCGACACGCCCGGTCACCAGGACTTTGCCGAAGATACATACCGCACCCTCACGGCTGTTGACTCAGCCATAATAGTGGTTGACGGGGCAAAAGGCGTGGAGGCACAGACGCGAAAACTTATGTCGGTGTGCCGCATGCGCAACACACCCGTAATCATATTCATTAACAAGATGGACCGCGAGGGACGCGATCCGTTTGATCTTCTTGATGAGCTTGAGCAGGAGCTCGGAATAAAAGTACGTCCGCTCAGTTGGCCGATAAACCAGGGAGTTAAGTTCAAGGGTGTATATAATATATATGAGAATAAGCTCGATTTGTTCACACCGGATAAGCAGCGTGTGACGGAGAAAGTGGAGGTAGATGTGGACAGTGCCGAACTCGATGGTATGGTAGGGGAGAGTGATGCGGAAAAACTGCGTGAGGACCTCGAACTTGTGGACGGAGTGTATCCCGAATTCAATGTGGACGACTATCGTTCGGCTGCCGTTGCTCCGGTATTCTTCGGATCGGCGTTGAACAATTTCGGTGTGCAGGAATTGCTTAACTGCTTTGTCGAGATAGCCCCGAGTCCAAGACCTACAAAGGCTGAGGAGCGAATTGTGGAGCCGGAAGAGTCCAAATTCACAGGATTTATATTTAAAATAACGGCAAATATAGATCCCAATCACCGTTCGTGCATTGCCTTTTGCAAGATATGCAGCGGTAAGTTTGTACGCAACCAGCCTTATCTTCATGTGAGAATGGGTAAGACGGTGCGCTTCTCTTCGCCAACACAGTTCATGGCTCAGCGTAAGAGCACTATTGAAGAGGCGTATCCGGGAGATATTGTCGGACTTCCCGATAACGGTATATTCAAAATCGGTGATACACTGACGGATGGCGAAATGCTACATTTCCGCGGCTTGCCGAGTTTCTCGCCCGAGATGTTCAAATATATTGAGAATGCTGATCCAATGAAGTCGAAGCAGCTTCAAAAGGGAATAGACCAGTTGATGGATGAAGGTGTGGCGCAGTTGTTTGTCAACCAGTTTAACGGTCGGAAGATAATAGGAACGGTGGGACAGCTCCAATTCGAGGTAATTCAATATCGCCTTGAGAACGAATATAACGCCAAGTGCCGTTGGGAGCCGGTTCATCTGTATAAAGCATGCTGGATAGAGAGTGATGACGCAGCCGAGCTTGAAAACTTCAAGAAGCGCAAGTATCAGTATATGGCCAAGGATAAAGACGGCCGGGATGTTTTCCTTGCCGACAGCGGATATGTTCTCAGTATGGCTCAGGAAGACTTTAAAGGCATTAGGTTCCATTTTACCAGCGAATTTTAATGTGGCAACCGTCTGCCGCCGTATAATCGGATGATTATGGAATGAGCGCGGGAGCGATTATTATAAGTTGACGGAAACAATAAGTAATGATTGTAAATGAAAATAGAAGACGATATAAAACAGGCCGTGGAGGTGATGCGTAAGGGTGGCGTGATACTCTATCCGACCGATACCGTGTGGGGAATAGGATGTGACGCGACCAATGCCGAAGCGGTGTCACGAGTGTACGAGATAAAGAAGCGTAGCGATTCCAAGGCCATGATATGTCTTGTGGACAGCGACGCAAGGCTGCAACGATATGTACGTAATGTGCCGAACGTGGCTTGGGACCTGCTCGATTGTGTAGACAAACCGACGACTGTAATTCTCGATGGTGCCGTAAACCTTGCTCCGAACCTGATTGCTGAGGATGGAAGTGTGGCGTTGCGGATAACCGGCGAGGCTTTCTCGAAAGAGTTGTGCTATCGCTTTCAGAAACCTGTCGTATCCACTTCGGCCAATATATCGGGAGAGCCGGCGGCACAGAACTACCGTGACATATCGCAAGAGATAATAGACTCGGTGGACTACGTGTGCTGGACGAGACGCCAGGAGCACAAGCCGCACAAGCCGTCGGCCATCATTAAGCTCGGACAGGGCGGAGAGATACAGATCATACGCAAATAGGGCGGAATGTATTTTATACGGTGAACCGCGTCTCATCTCAACGCGACAGGTGATTGCTGTAGGGAGCCTGGCACGCTTTTTTTGACGTGAAACCTTTCTCTTATAATAAGGACTACGCCCGCTTGAGGGTGATAATACTATTTGTCCGGAAATAACCGCCGGATTATCCGGATCGATTATCGGATAATTGATACACGATGAACATCTATAACACTGAAGCGCAAGCTCCGACACTGTTCGGACGATTGCTGGCATGGCGGGAAGAACATGTCAGTCATCGTACGTTTGTGCTTTTTCTCGCTTTTCTCGTAGGCTTTTTCTCGGCCGTGGCGGCATATATTCTTCATGAGATAATAAACCATATAGTGGCTTTGCTGACAGGGTCTTTCAACCGTCAGACGGCTAACTGGCTTTATCTTGTATATCCGGTGGTGGGAATTTTCATCACATCTCTCTTCGTGCGATATGTGGTCAAAGACAATATCAGCCACGGAATAACACGTATTCTTTATGCGATAAGCAGCAAGCGGAGCCGTCTTCGCGGACATAACTGCTGGTCGTCGGTGATAGCTTCGGCCATAACCATCGGCTTCGGAGGCTCGGTGGGAGCCGAGGCTCCTATCGTTCTTACCGGTTCGGCAATCGGTTCCAATCTGGGGCAACTGTTCAAGATGGACAATAAGACACTCTTGCTGCTCGTCGGTTGCGGTGCGGCCGGAGCCATTGCCGGAATATTCAAGGCACCGATAGCCGGTCTTGTCTTTACACTCGAAGTACTGATGATAGACCTTACAATGGCCTCACTGCTTCCTGTGCTCATCTCCTGTGTCACAGCCACGTGCTTTACGTATATATTTCGCGGCTCTACGGCCCTTTTCTCGTTTCATATAGACAGTGACTGGGTCATCGGCCGTGTGCCGGCCTGTATCCTGCTTGGTGTGACATGCGGCCTGATAAGCCTTTACTTTATACGTACCATGAATATGTGCGAGAATGTTTTCGCCCGTTTCAAGAGCCGTCCTTACGTGCGCTTGCTTATCGGCGGAGCTACGTTGAGCCTGTTGATATTCCTTTTTCCGTCGCTCTATGGTGAGGGGTATCGTGATATCAATCTTCTGCTCAACGGACAGACGGCTGAAGATTGGGACGGTGTCTTGCGGAACTCGCTGTTTTCCGGGCAGAGTAATCTCCTGATACTTTATATAACCCTCGTAATGCTTACAAAGGTAGTTGCCACCTCTGCCACCAACGGCGGAGGCGGATGCGGCGGAACTTTCGCGCCCAGCCTTTTCATTGGGTGTTTCGGCGGTTTTTTGTTTGCCCGCCTGTGGAACATATATAATATCGGAATTTATACGCCTGAGAAGAATTTCGCACTTTTGGGCATGGCCGGAGTTATGTCAGGGGTGATGCACGCTCCGCTCACCGGCATATTCCTTATAGCCGAGATTACGGGCGGGTACAGTCTTTTCCTGCCGCTGATGATCGTGAGCGTGTGCTCATATCTCACGATAAGCATATTCGAACCGCACAGCATCTATGGCATGCGACTGGCTCGGCAGGGCAAGCTCATCACTCACCATACGGACAATGCGGTGCTCACTTTGATGACTCTCGACAGCATAGTGGATAATGATTACACTGCAGTGTCGCCCGATATGGAATTGGGAGAGATTGTGCATAAGATCAGTCTGAGCCGCCGCGACATACTGCCGGTACTTGACCCGGCCGGCAATCTGCTTGGCGAGATAAACATAGGAAAATTGAGGCACGTGGTGTTCCGCACCGAACTTTATCATCATTTCCGCGCACATCAGTTGATGTTGCCACCTACTGTCACACTGAGCGACGGAATGCCGATGACCGAGGTGATGAAGGTGTTCGACCGCACACAGGCAGACGGGCTGCCCGTGCTCGACAGCGACGACCGGCTGAAAGGTTACGTGTCACGCCAGCGACTTTATGCCGCATATAGGAAGATGGTGGCAGACATGAGTCAGGAATGACCGTTTTTATAAGCAGTATTCACCGAATAAACAGAAATTATTTTGAGAAAGCAGGATTTAAGGATTATATTCATGGGCACGCCTGAATTTGCCGTAGAGACGCTAAAGGCGCTTGTCGAGAACGGTTATAACGTGGTGGCAGTGGTGACCCAGCCCGACAAGCCGGTAGGCCGTCACGGAAGTGTGATGCAGCCGTCTGCCGTGAAGAGATATGCGCTGGAGCATGGCCTTCCGGTGTTGCAACCGGTAAAGATGAAAGATCCGGAGTTTGTCGAGGCGTTGCGTTCTTATGACGCGAATTTGCAGGTTGTGGTGGCTTTCCGCATGCTTCCCGAGGTGGTTTGGGACATGCCGGAGTATGGCACGTTCAATGTTCATGCGGCACTCCTTCCGCAGTATAGAGGAGCTGCTCCGATCAACTGGGCCGTCATCAATGGGGAGAAGCGGACTGGTGTCACGACTTTCTTCCTCGATAAGGACATAGATACCGGCAGGATAATAATGCAGATGCCTTTCGAAATCGCCGACGACTATAATGTGGAGGACGTATATGACGGGCTTATGAGGCTCGGCGCTGAGATATGTATCAAGACGCTTGAGAGGATTGTGGAGACAGACGGTCATCCTGAGTCTGTACCGCAGGAAGAGCTTCTTGTCACGGCGGGAGAACTTCGTCATGCTCCCAAGATTTTCAAGGATACATGCAGGATAGACTGGGGAAAGACGGGAAAAGAAGTTTATGACTTCGTCCGTGGTCTAAGCCCTGTGCCAGGAGCGTGGTGTAATATCGTGTCGCCCGACGGATGCGAGAAGATGATTAAGATTTACGCCACGGAAAAAACAAGTTTCGGGGCATCGGTCGCACCTGGCTCAATAGTAGTGGAAAACAGGCAGATGTATGTATGTACCGGAGATAGCCTCTTGCGGATGTGTGAACTTCAACTTTCCGGCCGTCGCCGTATGACAGCCACGGAGTTTATCAATGGCATGAATGATGCCGGCCGTCACCGTATGGAGTAGAAACTTGTGTGGCATGAGGCAAAAAATGCTTTGGCGAGTATAATAAAACAAGGCAACTGTCGTTTGATAGATAGAAAGTGTAACAAACCAAAGAGTGCCTATGAAATATTTTACGCAAGAAGCATTACATCCGAGTGAAAGAACGCTTGAACTGATAAAACAGATAGCGTATACTTACAGAGTGATAAAACTGACCGACGGCACGCAGGCTGCCTGCTGTCTGAATTAACCGCAAAGTAATGGCAATAGTATCTCCGTCGCTTCTCGCCGCCGATTTCCTTAATCTCGCCGGTGATATAGACATGATAAACCGCAGTGATGCCGATTGGCTTCACATTGATGTCATGGATGGTGTTTTCGTACCCAATATATCGTTCGGTTTTCCGGTCATTGAGGCCGTGGCCAAGGTGTGCAGAAAACCGCTTGACGTGCATTTCATGATTGTTCATCCTGAGCGATATATCGGTGAGACAGCCAGACTAGGTGCCATGATGATGAATGTGCATCTCGAGGCTTGTACACATCTGCACCGTACGGTACATGAGATACATGAGGCCGGCATGAAAGCAGGTGTGACCCTCAATCCGTCAACCCCTGTGAGTATGCTTGAAGACATTATCGGCGATGTGGATATGGTATTGCTGATGAGTGTAAACCCGGGATTTGGCGGACAGGTTTTCATCGGGAACACAATAGAAAAGGTCAGGCGTCTGCGGGATATGATTAAACAGAGCGGTTCGAAAGCGTTGATAGAGGTTGACGGAGGTGTGGATGCCGTCACGGCGCCGTTACTTGTGGAAGCCGGCACTGATGTGCTTGTGAGCGGCAGTTATGTGTTTAAGAGCAATACTCCGGAGCAGACAATACACGATCTTCGCAGTCTTTGATTTCAGCGAATGATTTTACATGGCGCCCAAAAATCGTTTGCCTGGTACAGACCATGAGATGTCGGATATATAAATGCGGGTTTTGAGTTGTTATTGTATTTGTCTGGATTATGAGTTTTATGAGGTTTGGCTGGTTCTTGTTTCAGATTTTAATCGGTTAGACTTAACCGATTGGGTAATGAACTTTTAGCGAATTATTTTAGGAATGGAGGTTGCTATTTCTTAAACATGCGAAATTCAGCCTTTTGCATTGCTATGTTGTCAAATAACTATTTGATAGACAATATAATATCTTTTTCCGAAAATACGAGCGATCGTAATAATTTTATAAAATCGGATTGCAGAAAAAGAATATCATTTATCCCGTTAATTCTCCTAAATGTTTTTCGGAGAAAAATATTCTTTTGGGGGTCGTCAATTACAGTGTTTGTGTACTCATTGCTATATTTAGGGTATGTTGGGATATTTAATCGAGAAGGGGATGCGTAACCATTTCCCGTTCCCACTTCTCGATTATCTTGTACCGACGTAAAAGCTATTTCGTTCTCTTCCGGTCTGAATACCGCTTCCACCACAGATAATAACCAGTCAGTGGCAATGTGGCGCCGATGAGCGCGGCAAGGAAATAGAGCAGTTTCGTCCAAATACCACCCCAGGAACCGGTATGGAACGCATAGAACCAAGCTTGGAGACGTTGATGTCGGGGCGTGTCCTCATAACGCATAATGTCACCGAGACGAGCACTGTGCGGGTCGAACGCAATGCGGTCGGTACGTCGTATATTGGATTGTCGTACGACCTGCGCTTCGGTTTGTGTCAGTAAGATTGTTTTGTAAACAGGATAATGTGCGGTGAGTTGCGTGAGCGCCTTGTCCCACACGGAATAATCGAACTTAAACTCTTCTTTCTCGTTTCGCAACTTTCCGAGTTTCGGATCAGCGGTTCCCTTACCTGTTGTTTTGCGGCCATTGCGATCAATAAAATAGGTCTTTTTCAAGGTGTTTTCTGATGCGGCAATGCTTTGCTGTGCACCGCCAAAAAGTGCGTAAGCAGCTGTGCGGTACCAGCCGAATGACCAGGTAAGACCTGTCAGCGCCATTACCAGCAATAATAGGGTAGTGTAGAATCCCAATGCGATGTGGCAGTCGTAGTAGAAACGGCGGCGTCCGTTGAAAAATGTTATTTTCAACCTGTTGCGTAACGATTTGCGGTTACGGGGAAACCAAAGAATAAAACCGCTAACCAAAATCACTACCAGACATAGCGTTGAGACTCCGACAATGATTTTTCCGACAGATTTCTCTCCTTTAGCTGCAGGTGGATCAAGCAGCCAGCGGTGGAGCTTGCGCATGGTGGAACTTCCGAGCCAGCCGTTCACGTGACCCGTATAGGGATCAACGCTCAACCGTCTGCGGCCCGTTTCGTGAAAGGTGACCATACAAGTTTCGTCGTGCTGGCCGGAGAGTCGCAGTGAGGACAGATGGAGCGAATCAGGCATCTGCTCGTCGACGCGTGCCACGAGTTGCGATGGTGCAAGTGGCTGTACATTGGCGTGAGCCACATGGTAGAGTTTTGGGTGAAGCGCACGGGTTGCTTCATCTTCGAAGACGAGCGCAGCACCGGACAGACAGATGACGGTGACGATAAGTCCGAACGGGATGGAGAGCCACAGGTGTATTTTTGAAATGAACTGTTTCATAAATAGAGTATTTGGGACGGACAAAGTAACAGCTTGGCAGATAGCGGGCTGTTATTTTGTCCGTTGTATTTTTTACTTTTGGATGGTCAGTTTTCCTGCGGTGGCAACGGATTCCGCATCTATCACCAGACCTTTGTGGGCACGTCCTGTCACTGTATCTATTTTATAGAACGCCGGTTTGTCGCCACCGGTCACGGTCACTGCTATGTACATGGCACCGTTCTCACCGTATGGTTCTCCTCCGAAGCCCGCCAGATCGGACGGCAAGCCCGTAACGGGAACCACCGTTTTCTTTTCGGCGTCGAAGACGGCCAGTTCATTGACGATGGCATCCTTGCCTTTCTTCATTCCATCCACGCCTTCGGAATAGAGCTGGAGCAGGAAGTGGCAATCCGAAATGTGCCAACAACGGAAGATAGGATGCTTCGTGCCGATTTCTTCGAAATTCACATAGTAGTCGGGGTCGAAGTCCGTCTCTCCCTTACGTATACGCACTACGCCCGATGGTTTGGTTCCTGTTACCTTTTTCAAATCAGCCGACGAAGTAAATGTGCGACCATAGCCTGGCGAGAAGACGTAGAGATCTCCATTGTCGGCAGCCCAAATCGTTTGGTAGTACTGTGAACGCATGCGACCGCATGCGAAACCGATTCGGTCGGTCGAGGCGATTACAGGTTTCTCTGCGAATGATGTTCCGCTGTAGATGGCGATGTAGGCACGATCTGGATATTGCGTAGAGGGAATCACGCCAGCCGTATAGGAGCCACTGGCAGAACCGCCGTCGGCTTTGGCGATCAGTTCATGGTCAGTTACCTTATCCGGCCACTTTGCTATGCCGTAGAGGCTCATGCCCATCGGTACGACCGAGGTGTAGAGTTTGCCGTTGGCCTCTTCCAGACCTGCGAATGTCACCTTCTCGCCATTGCCGAGAAAGTTCTCCGCATCAATCGACCCTTCGGTTTGTCCACCCGTATTTTCATCAAGGTAGTTGAATAGAAGCGCTTGTGCTATATTGCCTTGGGCATCCGTTGTTTTAGAGTTGCCGGTCGATACGGTCACGACCTTGTCGCCCCACGTGCCGTAGGAGGTGATGCGGTTGAATTCGTAACTGTATTTCTCGGTGGGTTTACCTGTTGCGTTGAGGTAGTAGGATGCGCCGGTACCGGCTCCACCTTTGTTATAAACCAGTGAGAATATATATTTATGGTTCTTGAATACCCAGTAGGAGCCACCGAGCACCTCAGTGCCCATGCCACGCACGGTAACAGTGCCTTCATCAAGTGACGGAGCGGTAATAAGATAGCTCGTGCCGTCGTCCATAGCCGCGATTACGTATGAGGTTCCGGCATCGGTACCCGGTGTTGTCTTGGGTGTGTCATTGCTGTCGCTGCACGAGGTCAGCAGGCCGGTTGTGCCGGTGCATAATAGGGCGAGAAGCCCCAATGTGTGAAGATTCTTTTTCATAATTGTTTTTTTATTTGTAATTTATAAATCAGTCGCCGAAATGAACACGTGCCTTGACGTAGAACGAACGTCCTGCTTTCTGAAGGCTAAAATTATCGTAGAGTCGTGCGTCGGTCAGGTTACGGCACTCCAATGAAATATTATAACGTCCGTTTTGGGTGCTGTACGACAGCTGGAGATTGTGCGAAAGTTGCTCAGGCACGTAGGCTTTGGAGTCTTTGTCGCCAATGTTCTCCCAGTTAAGTGGAAAGGAGTGCTGCCAGAAACCTTCATAACCTACTGTGAGTGTATGTCCTCTGGCGAAGAGGTTACGCCAATAAAAATTGGTGTCGAAGTTGGCAAAGCGGTATGGAATGTTCGGCAGCCGCACCTTGTAGTGCATGTTTTCCTGCTGAGACGATCCTGTCCAGTTCCGCTCATAGTCGCGTGTGTCTATGCTATTCCACGTACCACCGAGGTCGAACCTGCGGGCAAACGAGTAGCGCAATGACACGTTGTAGCCTTTGGTGCGGACATGTCCGTGGTTCTCGTAGATGCCATATTGCGTTGAGCCGTGCTTTCCCAGGCCGCGCTTGATGTAGTCTTTTGTGTTGCGGTAGATGAGGCTGACATCTGCATATAGGCTGTGGTAGCCGAAACGGCCGTGGTAGCTGAAATTCAGGTTGATATTGTCGCTCTTTTCAGACTTCAGGTCTGTGCGGCCTGCTTCGAGATCCTCGTCACCGAAGAGTTCGTCGGTGGTGGGCAAACGGAAAGCCCGCTCGTACGAGAGTTTCGCTTGCAACTCTTTTAGTACGTAATAGGTTCCTGCTGCCCCATAACCCCATGTCGACAAACTTTTGCCAAGCGAGACGTAATCACCCACACCGTCGGTACTGCGTGACACGGGACCACGGTTGTATTGTTGGTAATACTTGACAAATGCTAAGGCATTCCACCGCTTGGACGGAATTAACCGATAAGAAAGTCCGCTGATGTTCTTGCGCGTAATTTTAGGAATGGAAAAATCTGTCACTACCGATGACTTTCCCAAGTGAGAGCGGCTCGTGCGTCGAAAATCGCTATATACATGATTGAACGTCAATGTATGGATATCGCCGATGCGGTAGTTGAGCGTCAGCGTGGCATTCCAGTTCGTATTTTTCGATTCGCTGTTCTGATAGGATTGCTCACCGCGACTGCCTTTTTCGTAATAGTGGCCGTACCAGTTATAATAGCGGGCTGTCGTATCGATATTGTGTGTAATATTGTGGTTATAATTTGCTGAGACGAGCAGGTTGAGCCCCGGAGTGAAGATATTGTGCTTGACATACTCGAGTGAGGGGGAGAGCGAATGCCCTTTACGGTGTTTCTCTCCGAAAACAATCTCCTGATAGACACCCGTCTGGATCTCCTTGTAGAAATTTGACCAAGAGAAGCCAAACACGAGCCGGTCAGCCCATTTTTTCCCGATAAGACCGAGTTTACCAGACACCACCTCATTGTGAAACGCATTATTGAAACGACGGACATGTTTAACGTCATTTTTATCTACGGGAAATTTGTGGATCGTACCATCGGGTTGTACCTCGAACTCACGCACCCAGTTGTCGATGTAATAATTGTTGTCCGAATAATTCTGGAATGCTTCGATTGTATACAAGAAGCCATCTTTGGTCGTTTGTCCGAGGCGAATGCTCGAGCGATGGGTATTAAACGATCCGTAGGAGTAGGAGGCATCTGCATGCCAACTGCTACGTCGTTTATTTGTGACTATATTTACTACACCGCCAATGGCGTCGGTACCGAAGCCCACAGGCACGACTCCTTTGTATACCTCTATACGCTCGGCAAAGCCCACAGGGATATTGTTCAGGTCAAACGCCTGTCCGGCTCCTTCATGTGGCACACCATCGATGAAAACTTTGACGTGTTTGCCGCTGAAGCCATCAAGCATAAGCTGCATGTCGGAACCCACACCACCCGATTCGCGGAGTTTTATGCCGGGTAGTCGCGAAAGTGCGTCACTTAGACTTTTGGTCGTATTCTGCAAGGTCTTGGTATTTATTGCCACTGCATTGAACGGTGATTGTTGAACCCGACTTACACCGCTGGAATGAACGACAACCTCTTCCAACCCGGTCGTTGCCGGTCGTAGAATGACCATAAGATTTTCCGAATCCTGACTTACTGTTATATTTTTCTTGACGGGTTCGTAGCCGAGAAGTGAAACGACCAACTCGTGCGTTCCTACAGGAACCTTGAAGCGAAACCTCCCCTTGTCGTCTGTGGAGCATCCGTAATTTGTATCTTTCAGATATACGGTAGCGAAAGAAGCTGCCGTACTGTCTTTTTCCATTACTCTCCCCGAGAGCCATGCGAAGACGGGCGAATCATGATGGCCATGGTGCGGACTATGCGACTGAGCGGAAATCGGCAGAAAGCAGACAGTCAGTATGGCAACAAAAGCCTCTATTTTTCTAAATCTGTGTATATTTTTTATTATTGACATATTAATTAGTTTTCGAGTGCAAAGATAAACTTGCTGAAAAAAATATGCAATCGCAAAAAATAGGTATTTTGATGGCTGATACTTCTTGCGGACGGTTACATGACGCTGGAATGTACCCTTAGACTGATGTATCATACTTTCTTGGCTGACTTGGCATTGTGCTGTTAAAAGAGTTTCATAATGGTTTCCGGCTCTATACAGATACAGAGATAGTGGGCTTTTATGCAGCCGCGAAACATCCATCTTGCTATTGAGCTGTTTAATCTCGCTGTCTACCGTAAGACAGCACTTCAAATGCGGGTTGCATCCCTGTTTCTCGCTGTTTTTTTCATATAGAGCAATTACTTTGAATGTACTTCGCATAACTCACTTTTTAGGGGTTACAAGAGTATGTTATAGTGAGTTTCCGACAGAAATGCAGACTGCGCAAATCACAAAAAAAAGAAAATGAAACCAGCCCAGACTTCCGGCCTGCCTCAATAAATTGTTTTGTATTTGCCAGTCCGTTGCGGTACAATATGTGATCGTTATTTTAAATGATTAATACAAAACGCCTTGCAACCGAATACCCGTTGCAAGGCGTTTAATGCTTTAATGACATGAATTTGTCTTATGATTGCAAACGGAAAATACTTTTCCGCTTTTTTAAAGAACTATCCTATGTAGGAATGGTTCTATTTTTTTATGCTTTTCAAGCTTCCATTTTAAGCAGAATATCGTGTTCGTGAGCCATGCGCCTGAGGTTTAGAATTGCATATCGCATGCGGCCGAGAGCGGTGTTGATGCTGACTCCCGTCACTTCGGCAATCTCTTTGAACGACAAATCCTGATAAAATCTCATGTATACCACCTCACGTTGTGCGGTGGGCAGTTTGTCCATCATTCGTTTTACGTCTGTCATAATCTGGCTGTTGACTATTTCTGACTCTATTCCGGTATCTATCACAGAGTTCTCGTTGAGGTTAGACAGGTCGTTGTCTTCAGTCGGTTCCACGATATGTTCGTTTTTCTGCATCCTGTACCAGTCCATAATGACGTTATGGGCAATTCTTGTTACCCAATAAGAGAACTTTCCCGAGTCTGTGTATTTACCCTCTTGTAGCTTGGTGATGACTTTTACGAATGTGTCTTGAAACAAATCATTAGCCAGTTCCTGGTCCCTGACCACGAACATTATATATGTGAACAACTTTGATTGATTGCGTGCCAATAACTCGTCAAATGCCTTGTTGTCTCCTCCAACATATCGTAAGGCCAACTCTTCGTCGGTCATACTGTCAAATTTCGTCATACTTAATCTTTGTTTTTATTATTAAGTAAAGTTTTTGTCGATAGGCAAATGGTTTGTCGGTTCGTTATTAACATCTGTTGTTTATGATGCAAAAGTATATAAAATAATCTGTATGACCAAATAATCGGGTACTAAATTGTTTTTTCAAAGATATTTTCGTTATCTTTGCATGGTAAGACACATCCGGCTTTCGGATGATGCGTCGCAGTGCATTGAGCAGTGCGGAAAGACTGTGAAAAAAGAAATAACATAATCTGAAATGATAAAGCTTTTTGTGCCGGGAAGGCTTTGCCTCTTTGGCGAGCATACCGATTGGGCGGGGCATTACCGTACCATGAATGCAGATATATTGCCCGGAGCTGCTGTCGTGACGGGAATAGAGCAGGGGATATATGCCGAGATTGAGCGGTCGCCGGTCTTTGAGGTGACGAGTTGCGCCCCGGAGATAGAGGGGCTTTGGAGCAATTTCTCATGCCGTATGAACGACGCTGAACTGAAAAAGGTAGCCAAGTCGGGCTCGTTCTTCTGCTATTGTGCGGGTGTGGCGTCATATATGCTCGAATGGTATAAGGTGGGTGGCGTGCGTATAAACATTACTTCGATGACGCTTCCGATGAAGAGCGGATTGTCGAGCAGCGCTGCTATCTGTGTGCTTGTGGCAAGGGCTTTCAACAAACTGTATCACCTCAATCTTAATACGCTCGGCGAGATGAACATCGCCTATCTCGGCGAGCTTCGCACCGCGTCTCGTTGCGGCCGTCTCGACCAGGCGTGCGCTTTCGGTGTGAAGCCGAGCCTGATGCTTTTCGACGGCGACGAGGTGGAGGTAAGGGCTATGACAGTCAAACGGCCGTTGCACTGGGTGATAGCAGACTTGTGCTCGTGTAAGGATACAGTGCAGATACTGGCAGATCTCAACAAGTCGTATCCTTTTGCCATGGACGATGACAGCCGGCGGCTGCATGATTTTTTCGGAAGCAAAAACAGGGATATTGTCGAACGTGCGGTGGGGTATATTGCGTCGGGCGATGCCGAGCGGCTCGGCAAACTGATGACCGAGACGGAGGATCTTTTCGACAGGTTTGTCACTCCGATGTCTCCTGCGCTCAATTCTCCGATACTGCACCGCTATCTGAATGATGAGAATATAAAGCCGCTCGTATATGGAGGAAAAGGCGTTGGGTCGCACGGTGACGGCTCGGTGCAGTTTCTCGCTCGCGACTCTGAGTGCCAGCATCGGCTTGAAGAGTACCTTAATGATTGCGGATTGCGTGCTTATTCGTTCACGTTGCAGCCGGTGCATACAGTCAGGAAGGCTATTATTCCCGTCGCAGGGTTCGGCACCCGGCTCTATCCGGCCACATGTGCCATGAAAAAAGACTTCTTCCCTGTGCCGTGTCCGGATGGCATGGTGCGTCCTGTCATACTTATATTGCTCGAAGAGTTGATGGCCAGCGGCATAGAGGAGGTTTGTATAATACTCGGCTCGGAGGAAGAACGGCGCCAGTATATAGATTTTTTTGAGACACCGTTGCCTGAAGAGCATTTGAGAAAGTTGTCTCCTCAAAACCGTGGCTATGCCAATCATATCCTTGATATAGGCAAGCACCTGCATTATGTTTACCAGAATGAGAAGCGTGGTTTCGGGCATGCTGTCTTTCAGGCAACGGAATTCGCGGGCAATGAGCCGGTACTGCTGTTGCTTGGTGATACGTTGTATAGGAGCGATGGTAACAAGACATGCGCTCTGCAACTGATAGAAGAGTATGAGAAGTATGCCAAGCCTGTGGTTGCCATTCATCGGATCTGTTTGACTGATGTGGACAAATACGGGATATTGAGCGGTCGGTGGGATGATGTTCAGAGGCGTATTCTCAATGTGTCGATGATGAGCGAGAAACCGGATGCCGCATTTGCGGAAGATTGTATGTACGTGGAAGGTGCCGATGGAGGAAAAGAATACTGGTCGGTTTTCGGGCAATACATTCTCACTCCAGATGTGTTTGACCGTCTGGCGGCGGATATTATGGCGGCCGATGCTGACGGAGACGGCCGGGAGATTGAGCTGACGGCAGCTCTCGATGCAGTGAGGCGGCAGAAGGGCATATTGGGAGTGAGAGTTGACGGCCGTATGTTTGATATTGGTAATCCTTCCGCTTTCAGAAATACCGTCTTGGAGTTTGCTCGTAGTTAATGAGTTATTAACCGGTATATTGTGTGTCACATTATATATGGTGAGTGTGTTGCTGCATGTGGAGACCTGTAATGGGCTTTGTGCCTGGCAATGATATTGTGTTTTAGGTGTTATTCGATGGCTATTAATAGTTATGAGCGGTGCGTCAAGTGTGAAGGCATGCCAATCCTTGTGTATATTCAATGAAAAACCGGCTGCGTGAAGTCATGCAGCCGGTTTTTCATTACGTATCATGTGGTGTTCAGAATTGCCACCATTTCTTTTTCATCTGTTTGTTTTGCGGACCATACGGGTTGCCGGTGTTGTTCCCTTCAGCTTCCATCATGAGGTCATTCCATGTTCTGCGGTGGCTGATCATTCGGTATATCGTGCCCCAATCTGGCAATCCGCCCACATTGCGGTCGTCTATGAACATATCCACTTTCAGCTTGCGGCTGAAGTGCTGGTTGTTGCTGAATGTCTCTTCCGGATAGTCCCGGTTCACGGCGTAAAACTCAACGCCCCTGCTTCTGCACCATTCTACCGCCTCTTCGAGCAAATCTCCCTCACGCACGCTCCATAGGATGAGCTTGTGATGATCTTTGATAAGCATTTTGAGGGTATCGATTGCAAAAGGAATCTCCTCACCGATTTTCGGGTATTTATGCTCGACTATTGTTCCGTCGAAATCTACTGCTATTGTCATTTCTTTACTGAATTATCGTTTGCGTTTCCGTAGTGGCTGTTCGCATAATTGCCATAACTTCCGTATGAGCCATAGTTACCATAGCTTCCGTATGAGCTGTAACCGCCGTAGCGTCCGTATTTGCCATACTTGCCATAGCCGTAGTAGTAGCCGTATTTCTTCTTTGACAGGTCTACACCGTTAAGTACTATGCACATGTTAGGCAGTTTTTTCTCGGCCGCAAGACCGTTGAAAAGGCCGAATGCCGCTTTCGGGGTATAGTCTGCACGGCACACAATGACGGTGACGTCTGTGAGCTTGCCGATTTGCAGAGTGTCGGTAACGAGTCCGACAGGTGCCGTGTCGAGTATGATATAGTCGTACTCGGCTTTCAGCATCTCGATGATCTGGCTGAGATTTTCTCGTGCAAGAAGCTCGGTCGGGTTTGGAGGTACAGGGCCGGCAAACATGAGGTCGAGGTTCTTGTTTACTCCCGACGGGCGTATTTGGCTCTTTATGCTTTCCATTGTCACTTCGTCTTTTGACAACAGCGTGGTAACACCCATGTTGCGGTCAGACATTCTGAACAGTTTGCCAAGCGCGGGCTTGCGGATGTCGAGACCGATGAGGATGACTTTCTTGCCAAGCAATGCGAAAGAAACCGAAAGGTTGGCTGCATTGAATGTCTTACCTTCACCCGATGTGGACGATGTGAACATGATGACACGCTGGTCTCCTTTCAGCATGAACTGGATATTGGTACGCATGGCTCGGAATATCTCGTCTATCTGATCGTTCTGGTTCTCGTGCACCACAATACCGCCTGGGCTGTCTTCACTTCCGTTTGCCACAGCCACGTCCGCTATTATAGGCAGGTTGGTGAGTCTTGCTACATCTGCATGGCCCTCGATCTTATACCGGAGCAATTGCAGTAAGTATATGATGAGCAGCGGCATACCGAAACCCGCCACTAATGCCACAAGCATGATGATGCTGCCTTTAGGGCTTACTTTGCCCTCAAATATAGGCTCATCGATGAGTTTACCCTTGTCGGCAGTGGCAGCCAACGATATTGAGTTCTCTTCACGCTTCTGCAAAAGCATCAGATAAAGACCTGATTTTACTTCCTGCTGGCGACCGATTTGAGTAAGCACACGTTCCTGTTCGGGGGTGCTTGATATCTTGCTTTGATACTGTGAGTATTGGTTCTCGATGTTCATGCGCTTTATATCGGCACTGTGACGAGCCTGTGACAGGGCTGTCCTGATACTGCTTTGAAGCTGGTCGAGTGTCTCTGTAAGCGTGAGCACCTGCGGAGCTATCTCTGATGCGGAGCGTAACAGTCTGTTACGGTCTATCACACTCTGGTTGTACTTGTTGATAAGAGTTGTGGAAGCGTTGTCTTCCAACCCTACATTGGAAGGGATTATCTGGTATCTGTTGTCCGGATTGTCTATGTATTCGCGCAGATAATCGAGCAGTTGTATCTGTGCCTTGGCTTCTGAGAGCTTTATTGAGTACTGGCTCGACTGTGCGAGGTTCTCTGTTGCGTCAAGTTTTATCTGCGTAAGGTTGTTACGCTTCTTGTAGCTCTCCAACGAACTTTCCGTCACGTCAAGCTCGGCATTGATCTTTTCAAGACGCTCGTTGATGAACTCCTCCGTCTTCACCGCAATCTCGTTCTTGTCGGCATTGGCCTGTCTGTTGTAGCATATAGCCAACTGGTTGAGGAAATCCTCCGCTCTTTCCACGTTTCTGTCTTTCAATGTCATTAGAGCGATGGACGTGGTTTTTGATGTAGGCTCTACCGACATGGCCTTAACGTATGAGGCTGCGACGTATGATAACGGATAAATGGTGACGTAGAGGTCTTTGTTTATGAATTTCTGATAGTCCTCCTGAGTTTCAAACACTGGTTTTATCGGGTTCTTTCTGAACGTGAGCACGCCCGCATACGTCTTTAATGTGGCAGGGAAAGAACTGAATGAGGTCTTGAACGGTCTTTCAGTACCTTCCTTTGTGTATGCCATACCGGTGACTTTATACGTGTCTCCTTTTTTTATTATCTTCAATTTGACGGGTTGAAGCGTCTCGTCCATTTGTTCAAGACTGGCGGGATCGATGTCTACGATGATAGGCTGGTTCTTGTATATGAGACGGTTTTTGACCCTTCCTTCCAGTTTATACTCTACATACAGTTTCAAATCCTTGATGGCTTCACGTGAAAGGATATGACTTTTCAGTATCTCGACCTCATTGTCTATACCCGCACTGTTGGATATGAAACCCAGTTCCTGCATGTTGGCAAGCATCTGGTTGCTGCTACCGCCTTTCTGTTTGTTTTCGTCCTTGATTAGAATTTTTGCCGATAGCTGATAAACGGGACTCTTGTATCTGAGGTATATCAGAGCACCGCACAGACATATAAATATAGACAAGGCGAACCACTGCCAGTTTAATATGAAAATGGTGAAAATGGTTCTGAAATCAAACGAACTCTCTTGCTCGTTCTGCGCAAGGGCATCTATTGTTTCTGTCGTTTCCAATTTATTCTTTTCTTCCATCATAGTGTTTGGTTCTTAAATATTCATGAGATATTGTCCGTAGTCGTTTTTTATCATGGGCTGAGCCAGTTCATGGAGCTTTTCCCTTGTAATCCATCCTTTTCTGAAAGCGATCTCTTCGAGGCACGCCACCTTGAGGCCTTGCCGTTTCTCGATTACCTCAATGAACGTGCTGGCTTCGCTGAGACTGTCGTGTGTTCCGGTGTCGAGCCATGCAAATCCCCGTTGGAGAGTCTGCACTTTCAGCTTCTTTTGTGCCAGATACTCCTGGTTCACCGTGGTTATTTCAAGCTCTCCCCGTTTGCTCGGCTTTATGTGCCTCGCAATTTCTACAACGCTGTTCGGATAGAAATATAACCCTACCACGGCATAGTTTGATTTCGGATTTTCCGGTTTCTCCTCGATGCTCAAGCAGTTGCCTTTTTCGTCAAATTCCGCCACCCCGTATCGTTCCGGGTCGTTTACATAATAGCCGAATACAGTGGCGAGATTATCTTTTTCGGCGTTTCTCACGCTTTGTTCGAGCAGTCCCGAAAAGCCGCTTCCGTAGAATATGTTATCGCCCAATACGAGGCATACCGAGTCATCGCCTATAAACTTGTCGCCGATGATGAATGCCTGTGCAAGTCCGTCAGGCGACGGTTGCTCGGCATATTCGAATTTTACGCCATAGTCACTTCCATCACCCAGCAACCGTATGAACCCGGGCAGGTCTGCCGGTGTGCTGATAATCAATATGTCTTTTATTCCGGCAAGCATCAGTACTGATATAGGATAGTATATCATCGGCTTGTCGAAAATAGGTATCAGTTGTTTACTGACCCCCTTGGTTATAGGGTAGAGCCGTGTGCCGCTACCACCTGCCAAAACAATTCCTTTCACGTTATAGCTGAGTAATAGTTTGAAATTTTCGGCAAAGGTAAGTCTTTTTTCCTGCATTACCATATATTTTACATGGAATTTAATTATAATATGAGGAAAAATAATTAACTTTGCATGCTGAAAGACGTATGATCAGCGGCTTATTGCGTATCGTTTGGACTTCGATTTCGTATATTCCCGCTTTTATTGAAAATAAATTTTATGAATATAATATCTAAATTATTCGGACGGAAGGAAGAAGAGACACATAAGACAGGCGGTATGGAAGATTTCATGACCCTGATACGTGTTTATTTTCAGGCTGCCATGGCGGCCGATCTTGGCATTACCAATCTTGCGATGCTTCCCGACTTGAGGGTTTTCAAGACAACGCTTCATGTGCCTACGGTAAATAACAAGCTCGGTGTGGGTGAGAAGTCGCGTTGCCGCAAGATGCTGAAAGACATCTACTCGATGGACGACAGTTTCTTTAAGGAGATAGACCAGAGCCTTCGCCGTAACTGCCGTAAGATGCAGGATATACAGGCTTACATGTTTCAGTTTCAGGGCTTTACACAGGATTTGATGATGCTCATGGGCAATTTGATGAAGTTCAAGTTGCGCATACCAGGTTTCTTTAACAAGGCTCTTTATACGATGACGGAGAAGACCGTGAATGACATTTTCACAAAGAACGACTATAAAGATCCCGGTGTGCTCAAGGCAGTGGTGTCGATACGCGAGTATGACCGCAGGTTGGGATTCAGTCAGAAGTGGGTCACCGATTTTGTTTACAAGGTGGTGACACTTGCCAAGAAAGAGCCGAAACCGAAAGACGAGGACATAAAGAAATGAATTTCGGGTTATCGGCAATAATGTAAAGAATTAAAAAACATTAAACGATATACAAGCGGCACTTAAAATTGGAAGAAAAATAATATCTTTGTAAGATAAAGAGAAAAGCAATGGCTCCGAACGAACAGACGTTGACAACCTTTCAGACCCGTGTCAGGCAGATGATACTTCGCTTTCAGGAATTGAAAAAGGAAAACGAAGAGCTTTATGCAATGGTCGATCAGAACGAGAAAGACATAAGACGTCTTCGCGCAGACTTGGAAAACAGGAGCAGCGACTATGACTCTTTGAAGATGGCGAAGATGATGGAGATCACGGATGGAGACTTGGAGACGGCCAAGAACAGGCTGGCCAAGCTCATCAGGGATGTAAACAAGTGCATCGCGGTCCTTACGGAACAAAAGTAGTGAGGAAGATGGCAGAACAGAACAGAGATAAGTTGCATATACGCCTACATGTATATGATGAAGAGATAGAGGTGGTCATAGACCGTGCGGAAGAGGAATATTACCGTGCGGCCGCCAAGCATATCACGGACCGGTACAATGTCTACTCACAGATATTTAAGGGACGCAAGAGTGACCATACCATAGCGTTGATGACGCTTATCGACATCGCGCTTCAGCACCAGAAAGAACGTGCGAAGAACGATGTCGCTCCATATAACGATATTCTCAATACACTGACTGCCGAGATAGAGGATGCGCTCGGAGAGAAAAAGAAATGAGAATATTAACAACAACATATTATTAATTTATGGTTCTAACAATAATTATCGCCGCGGCCACTCTCATCATAGGGGGGCTTTGCGGATATCTTGTTTTCCGATATATAATAAAAGGGAAATATAACGAGATGATAGCCTTGGCCGAGAAAGACGCCGAGGTGATGAAAGAGAAAAAGCTACTCGAAGTGAAGGAGAAGTTCCTCAACAAGAAGAGCGAGCTTGAAAAAGAAGTGCAGGTGCGCAATCAGCATATCCAGCAAAGTGAGAACAAGTTGAAGCAGCGTGAAATATCGCTCAACCAGCGCCAGGAAGAGCTTGGCCGCCGGAAGAACGATCTCGACAACCAGCAGGTACGTATCGACAATGAGAAGAAACTGTTGCAGATAAAGAACGAGGAGCTTGAAAAGATGCAGCTTCAAGAGCGTGCCAAGCTCGAAGAGTTGTCAGGGCTTAGCGCGGAAGAGGCGAAACACCGTCTGGTAGAGGCCATGAAAGACGAGGCCAAGACCGATGCGCAGAGCTATATCAACGAGATTATGGACGAGGCGAAACTCAACGCCAACGCACAGGCACGCAAGATCGTCATACAGACAATACAGCGTGTGGCCACCGAGACGGCGATAGAGAACAGCGTGAGCGTGTTCCACATCGACAATGACGAGGTGAAGGGTCGTATCATCGGTCGTGAAGGCCGTAACATCCGTGCGCTTGAAGCGGCTACAGGTGTGGAAATCGTGGTCGACGACACCCCCGAGGCGATTGTTATCAGCGCTTTCGACCCTATTCGTCGTGAGATTTGCCGCCTTGCGTTGCATCAGCTTGTTGCCGACGGCCGCATACACCCCGCCCGCATAGAGGAGGTTGTGCAGAAAGTGAGAAAGCAGATAGAGAACGAGGTGATAGAGACCGGTAAGCGTACTGCGATTGATCTTGGTATACACGGGCTTCACCCCGAGCTTACACGTATCGTCGGTAAGATGAAGTACCGCAGTTCTTACGGTCAGAACCTTCTGCAACATGCCCGTGAGACGGCCAACCTCTGTGCCGTAATGGCTTCTGAGCTCGGTCTCAATCCGAAGAAGGCCAAGCGTGCCGGATTGCTTCACGATATAGGTAAGGTGCCTGATGAGGAGAGCGAACTGCCGCACGCACTCTATGGTGCCAAGCTGGCTGAGAAATACAGGGAGAAACCCGATATCTGCAATGCGATTGCCGCACACCACGACGAGTGCGAGATGAACACTCTGCTTGCTCCCATTGTTCAGGTGTGCGACGCAATCAGCGGTGCCCGTCCTGGCGCGCGCCGTGAGATAGTGGAGGCATATATCAAGCGCCTTAACGACCTCGAAGCCATTGCGATGAGCTATCCCGGTGTCACCAAGACCTATGCCATACAGGCAGGACGCGAGCTTCGTGTCATCGTTGGCGCCGACAAGATGGACGATGTGCAGACAGAGGCTCTTTCGAGCGAGATTGCCAACAAGATACAGAACGAGATGACATATCCCGGACAGGTGAAAATAACCGTCATCCGGGAGACTCGCAGCGTGGCATACGCGAAATAAGGATGCATACTCCGGAATTATGAGTATGGGGCAAGACATAACGAAGTCTTGCCCCATATTTGTTTTTTATACCGTTTTTGCCGGATGTATGGATTGGTATCCTATGATGCTGATTTACTGTAAGACGGTGGCGGCATGCAATGCCATGAAGATGTCGTCTCCGGTGAGGATGTAAATAAAACGTCATCTGAAGGGCGTCGGTTCTTTAACGCTTTCCTATGGCCTGTTTCGTGCATATATATGCAATGCCGGGTGGTGGATTTGGGCTTTCCTTTGAAAATTGATAAATTATTTGTTGTGTCAAGGTGCTCTGTTCGGTATATATCGTCCGGAAACAGGTCTTTTTTTCATTCGGATACCCGTTGCATTGCATTCGGTATCCCGTTGGATCGCGTTTAGCGTCTAAATGCAATGCAACGGGTATCCCGTTATAATGCGACGAGGTGCCCGATGCAGAGCATCGGGCACCTCGTCGCAGTCTGTTTTAGCCGTTGTTCGCACTTCTTTATCCGTTGCCGTTCGGGCTGTGGGATTGCCGTGCGTTCCGTTTGAAGCGGAATATATGAGTATGCGGGAGCGGTTATTTCTTCCGTTTGTCAAATATTACAGTTCCAGAAAGCGAATAAATATTCACAGACGGTTGTGGTTGTGTGGTTGGGATATACATGTATTTGTAAATATTTATCATGGTCGTGTCGTTTCATTATGTTTTTGTCGTATGCAAAAGTAATCAAAAACAAGCGTTGATGCAAGCTTTATCACGATATACAGCGCGATATGCCCTACACTTTTTATGCCGCATGTCATTTGGATTTCATACCTGCTTTATTTATGTTTTATCCTGTCATGGCCAAATAAAACAATTGTCTGTTTCGTCTTTCGGTATATTTTTTGTAAGTTTGCACTATATAATGATGTGCCTCGACACGGGGGTATGCGTAAGACCGACGTGTATGGTAAAAGTGGCATCGTACGATTTCGGATAATCCTAAGCATATTAAAATGATGACAGCGATGAGCGAGAAAGACAGAATATTGCAACTGCGCAGGGAGTTGCACGAGCATAATTACAGATACTATGTTTTGAACGCGCCGACAATCGGCGACATTGAGTTTGACATGATGATGCGTGAGCTTCAAGACCTTGAAGGCCGCCATCCGGACATGGCCGATGAAAATTCGCCGACGCAACGTGTAGGCAGCGATATAAACCGTGAGTTTGTGCAGGTGGAGCACCGCTATCCGATGCTGTCACTGTCCAATACGTACAGCGAACAGGAAGTGGCCGACTTCTACAACTCGGTGAAGAAAGGGCTTGGCGGTGAGGAGTTTGATATTTGCTGCGAGATGAAATACGACGGTCTGTCGATAAGTCTCACATACATCGACGGAAAACTTGTGCGTGCCGTCACCAGAGGAGACGGCGTGCGTGGCGATGATGTGACGGCCAATGTTAAGACGATAAGAACAATACCGTTGGAGTTGTTTACCGCGCCACACTCTTCCGGACAGGTCATTCCTCCGGGAGAGTTTGAAATACGTGGCGAGATCCTCATGCCTTGGAGCGTTTTCGAGCGGCTAAACAAAGAGCGTGAGGCGGCCGGAGAGCCGCTGTTTGCCAATCCGCGCAATGCGGCGAGCGGCACTTTGAAGAGTCAGAACTCGGCTCTTGTGGCAGGCCGGCGTCTCGATGCCTATCTTTATTACATGCTTGGCGATGGACTTCCGGCCGACGGGCATTATGAAAACCTGGAAGCTGCCCGCTCGTGGGGTTTCAAGATAAGCGACGGCATGCGCAAGGTGAAGAACCTCGACGAGATATACGAGTTCATAAGGTACTGGGACGAGGAACGTAAAAATCTGCCTGTGGCTACAGACGGCATTGTACTGAAAGTCAATTCGCATCGCCAGCAGCGTGCTCTTGGGTATACGGCAAAAAGCCCGAGGTGGGCCATAGCATATAAATTCAAGGCCGAGAGGGAGCGTACACGGCTTGTCGATGTTACTTTTCAGGTGGGACGCACGGGTGCGGTGACTCCAGTTGCCAATATGGAACCGGTGCGGCTTGCCGGTACCACTGTCAGGCGCGCCACGCTGAACAACGCCGATTTCATACGCAGTCTCGATCTGCACGATGGTGACTACGTGTATGTGGAAAAGGGAGGGGAGATAATACCTAAGATTGTCGGTGTGGACACAGACAGCCGTGAGGCCGGAACAAAGGCCGTGGAGTTTGTAAAACGATGTCCCGAATGCGATGCCGAGCTTGTGCGCTATGATGGAGAGGCGGCATATTACTGCCCGAACGATACCGGATGTCCTCCGCAGATAAAGGGGCGTATAGAGCATTTCATATCCCGTAAGGCAATGGACATCGAGAGCCTCGGTCCGGAGACGATAGACGATTATTTCCGTAGGGGACTGATACATGATATAGCCGATTTATACGATATCGACATTCAGCAGATAAACGGTGACGGCAGCCGCGCCAAATCGGCGCAAAAGATTGTCCAGGGTATAGCGGCCTCGGTCGGAGTGCCGTTTGAGCGGGTGGTGTTTGCCCTCGGCATACGCTTTGTCGGTGAGACGTCCGCCAAGTTGCTGGCACGCCATTTCAAGACAATGGAAGCATTGGCGGCGGCCGGTATGGATGAACTTACTCAGGTGGAAGGCATCGGTGAGGTGATAGCCCGCAGCGTGATGACATATTTCCGCGACGGGAAAAATCTCGAAATAATATCACGTCTGCGTGGGCATGGGGTCTGTATGCGACTCTCGGAAGAGCAGATGGCGGGCGGCAGCGACAAGCTGGCGGGGCAGTCGGTGGTCATCAGCGGTGTGTTCAGGTATCACGGACGCGACGAGTATAAAGAGATGATAGAGCGGAACGGAGGTAAGAGCGTTGGTTCGATAAGTTCAAAAACCTCTTTCATACTCGCCGGCGACAACATGGGGCCGGCCAAGTTGCAAAAGGCTGAAAAACTCGGGGTACGCATAGTGGACGAGGATGAGTTCCTTACTATGTTGGGTGAGTAGCCGATAGGCAGGTATTCCGCTTGGTGATGGTTGGCGTCTCCATTGCTGTTTGCTTGCGGGTCGGTTGTGATGAAAGAACGTTTTAATGCTATTTGACGGGATGAGGATAATTGTTTCAAGCGAGATAGAGACCGTGTGTCCTGGTTTTGTGGGTGCGGCGGTGGAGGCACGGGTGGTCAATACGGAGCATAACGCCGCTCTGTGGAGCGAGATAGACACTCTTGCCGAGCGGTTTAGGGCTGAACATACCACGGAGACGATAAAGCAAATATCGGGCATCGATGCCACGAGACGTGTGTACAAGGCGTGCGGAAAGGATCCGAGCCGCTACCGTCCGGCGGCCGAGGCGCTCATGAGGCGCATAATACAGGGTAAGCCTTTGTACAGGATAGATACGCTCGTAGACCTTGTCAACCTTGCGAGCATTGCTTACGGATACAGTATCGGCGGTTTCGACGCCGGCCGGTTTGAGGGTGACACTCTCACGCTCGGCATCGGCCGTGAAGGCGAGCCTTATGAGGGGATAGGCCGTGGGATGCTCAATATAGCCGGTCTGCCTGTATACAGGGATGCCGCCGGTGGTGTGGGTACGCCTACAAGCGACAACGAGCGTACCAAGATGACGATGGAAACACGCCATGTGCTCGTGCTGATAAACGGTTATGACGGTGATGAAGGGCAGGTAATGGCTAACGCCCGGTATGTCGGCGGTCTGCTGGCCGGATACGCCTCGGGCAGAGATATAGGTATCACGGCGTACAGGCCGTGATACCTTTGCGCCGCTTCCCATACATAGTATGTCTTAAATCCGCCATTGTTTTCCTTTTGTTCTGATGTATTTGTGAAAGTAGTTATTGAAATAATAGCGGTGTATAATGCCCTCCGGCAGTGTTTTTGCGTATTAATGATTACCTAAAAAATGCCATGACGTGAATAATTCGGATGGCTTAAATACTTACAAATGATTATTGTCGGAATGCTTTAATTTGTTTATTTTTGCATGGAATAAAGGTAAATGGCTAAAAACAATGAAACATCAGAAGATATATGAGGCGGGCGACAAGATGATATCGCTCATCAAAGACAACTACGACCTGTTGCAGTCGCTCGGCAGTTTCGGCATCAATCTCGGTTTCGGAGACAAGACGGTGAAGGAGATTTGCGAGGACAATGGCGTCGACACATACACGTTTCTCGCTGTGGTGAACCTCGTGATCAACGGCTATTCCGATTTCGACAACGATGAACAGCTGTCCGTGCCCACGTTGCTGCACTATCTCGAAGCGAGCCATGTGTACTATCTCGACTTCCAACTGCCGTTCATCCGGCGCGAGCTGGCCGAGTCGATAGACGAGAGCGACAGTCTCGGCATATTGATAATGAAACTTTACGACGAGTATTCCAGAGAGATACGCAGGCACATGATGTATGAGGAGCAGACACTGTTCCCATACGTGAATGCGCTTCTGGAAGGGCGTGCCGCGGGCGACTACACGATAGAGACGTTCTCAAAGACACACGAGGAAGCATCTGAGAAACTTAAAGAGCTGAAAATACTGATTATCAAATATATGCCGTCGGATGTGCGTAGGAATAACCAGCTTATGGCAACCCTGCACGACATATATAACAATGAGGAGTGGCTGAGCCTGCACGCCCAGGTGGAAGACAAGGTGTTTGTGCCTGCTATCAGGCGGCTTGAACGGTTGTCGCGTCGCAGCGACGTGACGAAAAACATATCGTCGATGGTATTCAAGGGAGGGCAGGAGAACGGTGACATGCTCTCGGAGCGTGAGCGTGACGTAATCGTGGCTCTCGTACAGGGGATGGCGAACAAGGAGATTGCCGATCATCTGTGCATCAGTGTGAACACGGTTATTACACACCGCCGGAACATAGCCCGTAAGTTGCAGATACACAGTCCGGCAGGCCTGACGATATATGCGATAGTGAACGGGCTGGTGGATATTTCGGCAGTTAAGCTGTGAAGAAAAGTTTGTGATTATACATATAAATTATGGCAAATCCGGTACGTGGTATCGGATTTTATTGTATCTTTGCATCCGGCTTTGGTAATCCAAAGTGTTCAACCGGAAAGAGAGAAATCTAACAATAAATTTTCAAAAACGGAAAACTTTTTGAAAATTAAATTCAAAAAAGTTTTCCAAAAAGAGTAACTTGCGATGGAAATAAAGAGCTTTACCATTACGAAAAGAGACGGTTCGACAGATCGTTTCTCACTCGATAAAATAATGAATGCCATCATCAAGGCGTTCGAGTCTGTAAAAGAGCCTGCCGACCTGGGGCATATATCAAGTATATTGAGCCATCTCGATATTCATGAGGGTATCACGGTAGAGGAGATACAGAACCAAGTGGAGGAGTCGTTGATGAAAGAAGGCTACTATAGGGTTGCCAAATCGTTCATGCTTTATCGGCAGCGGCACACTGAGGACCGGGAGACGATGGACAAACTGAAATTTCTCGCCGACTATTGTGAGGCTGCCAATGCCGCCACCGGCTCTAAATATGACGCAAATGCTAACGTGGAGCATAAGAACATAGCGACACTCATAGGAGAGTTGCCCAAATCGAGTTTTATCCGGCTTAACCGTCGTCTGATGACAGACCGTATAAAGAAAATGTATGGTAAGGATCTGTCAGACAAATACATCGACCTGCTCACGCATCATTTTATATATAAGAATGATGAGACGAGCCTGGCAAACTATTGCGCATCTATAACGATGTACCCATGGCTTATCGGTGGGACAATGTCTATCGGTGGCAATTCGACGGCTCCGACAAATCTTAAATCGTTCTGCGGCGGTTTTGTCAACATGGTGTTCATGGTGTCAAGCATGCTCAGCGGGGCATGTGCCACACCGGAATTTCTTATGTATCTCAATTATTTTATCGGTTTGGAATATGGCCGTGATTACTATAAGAAAGCGGGTGATGTGGTAGACCTGTCGGCAAAGCGGCGTACGATCGACAAAGTGATAACCGACTGTTTCGAGCAGATTGTGTACTCGATAAACCAGCCTACAGGAGCCCGTAATTATCAGGCGGTATTCTGGAATATAGCATACTACGACAAACCGTATTTCGAAAGCCTTTTCGGAGAGTTTTATTTTCCCGACGGCAGTCAGCCCGACTGGAACGGACTTTGCTGGCTTCAAAAGCGTTTCATGAAATGGTTTAACAGGGAACGCACAAAGGCAGTGCTCACTTTCCCGGTGGAAACAATGGCCCTGCTGAGCAAAGACGGTGAAATGATAGACGCCGACATGGCCGATTTCACTTCCGAGATGTATTCAGAAGGTCACTCGTTCTTTACTTATATGAGTGACAATGCCGATTCTCTTTCGAGTTGTTGTAGGTTGCGCAACGAGATACAGGACAACGGATTTAGCTATACTCTCGGTGCGGGCGGTGTGTCGACAGGTTCCAAGAGTGTGCTGACGATAAACCTGAACCGCTGCATACAGTATGCCGTGAACAACAACATGGACTATAAGGAGTATCTCACAGATGTGATAGATCTTTGCCACAAAGTGCAACTCGCTTATAATGAAAACCTGAAAGAGTTGTGGCAGCATGGCATGCTTCCTCTGTTCGATGCGGGATATATCAATATTGGCCGGCAGTATCTGACAATAGGAGTGAATGGACTCGTTGAGGCAGCCGAGTTTATGGGGCTTGCTATCACCGATAATCCCGATTATCTGAATTTTGTGCAGACAGTGCTCGGACTGGTAGAGCGGAAGAACAAGGAGTATCGCACGAAGGATGTGCTGTTCAACTGCGAGATGATTCCTGCGGAGAATGTTGGTGTGAAGCATTCCAAGTGGGATAGGGAAGACGGCTATTTCGTGCCGCGCGACTGCTACAACAGTTATTTCTATATAGTGGAAGACGACTCATTGAATATCATCGACAAGTTCAAGTTGCATGGAGCTCCTTACATTCAGCACCTCACAGGTGGTTCGGCACTGCACATGAATCTTGAAGAACACCTCTCGAAAGCACAGTATCGTCAGTTGCTCAACGTGGCGGCGAGAGAGGGATGCAATTATTTCACTTTCAATATACCGAATACAATATGCAATGATTGCGGTACGATAGATAAGCGCTATTTGCACGAGTGTCCTAAGTGCCACTCGAAGAATATAGACTACATGACGCGTATCATCGGTTATCTGAAGCGTGTGAGCAATTTCTCGGAGGCCCGTCAGAGGGAGGCAAGCCGCAGACACTATGCGCATGCCGATTTATAATGACGGTCTGCTGTGTGTGGTTGGCGGGCGGAGTGATTGATTTTATGCCGTCTGCGGTCTGGGTTAATAAAGGATAATCAATATTCAATTGTCAATCAGATGAGCGTATGCTTAACTTTGTGAATACGGGAGTGGTATTTCAGGAGATCCCCGACGAGGTCACACTCTCTATAAATCTGTCTAACTGTCCGTGCCGGTGTCCGGGTTGTCACAGCCAATACCTGTGGCAGAATATCGGTGAGCCGCTGACGCCAATGGTTTTGGAGGGGTTTATAAAGGAATATGGAAGCGATATAACCTGTGTCTGTTTTATGGGTGGAGACGCAGAACCGACGTATGTGAACACACTTGCCCGCTATCTGCACCGTGAGCATCCGGGGTTGAAGGTGGCGTGGTATAGCGGTCGCAGTCGTGTACCGTCCGCAGTGCGCAAGACTGACTTTGATTATATAAAGCTCGGACCATATATCAAGCATCTCGGGTGCCTGAAAGAGCGCACCACGAACCAGAGGCTTTACAAACGTGCATCAGGCGATGACTTCACGGATATAACCTCACGGTTCTGGAAATAGGGCGGTTCATATTCATAAAAGTATGGCATAGAGAGCATTACCGCTTTGCGTTTGTTGTTGGCATGTCATTGATTTATGGTCTGTTTAGGAGTATGTTTGCAATGAATGACATATATATGCCGCGGGATGAATATTCATTTGTCGTTAACATGTTTTTTTGTCTGTTATGGAACGGGCGTCTTAATTAATCCTTCCGGATCATAACTATCATGGCGCTGTTTGTCCGTTATGGATAACGTAATATCTGAAATGGTCATTGATAAGTCATGTTTATGAAGGAGCCGGATATTGGATTGGTTGTTAGCCATGTGATAAATGGGCATTATGTTTGCTCGATGTGTTTGCGGTAGAAGCACATACGAGATTATGATTGGATTTTTTCTTATCGTAATCTCTTATTTTTTGCGTGGAAAATAAGCCTCAAGATCCGACTTTTCAGGAGTTGTCAGACATTTGTTGCTATTCTGTTGCTAAAATCTCCCGAGCATCACCACAAGAAAGTAAGTATCAATAAGTTATAAAGATTGACAGAGTTTCTGCGTCGGCAAGTGTTTTTATAAGTGGATAAATTCCGCTTCCGACGGTGTGATATAGGTTGTTTTATAATTTTATAGACTTCCGCTTTAGACCGTAATCGGTTCTTTTATGGTTCAGGACGTTTTTCTTTTCGGTTGCAATATCGGTTCTTTTGATATCCTGGCGTTCCCGTTGTTTGCCGTAAGGTTAGTTTTCTTATAGATCAACCGGTGCTGTTTTTGGTTGCATTTGTATTTCTTTTGTTAGGCAACCGGTTTTTATGCTTGATATTTTCGTATTCGTTTTTGGCTGTTTTTGAGGCTTTTCGGCGTGAAATATCATATTTTGCTTATGTCGACATAACCGTGAGTGACTGCAAAAACAGTCAGGGCAGAGACACTTTTGATATTCAGCTTTTCCATTATATTCTTACGATGGGTCATGACGGTGGTGATACTGATGTTCAGCCGGTCGGCTATCTCTTTGTTGATAAACCCTTGCGTGATGAGAGCCATGACTTCTATTTCACGGTCGGATAGTATTTTTGTTTGTGCGGGTTGGGGTAGTGGAGGAAGGTTGCGGCCGTTGGCATGTGCTCGCTGTTCGAGTGCCAGTATGGATTTTATCAGTTGTTGTTCCGGAACGTTTACGCAAATGCTGTGAAATCCGCTCGGCTGCGACTCGGGATCCGTGCCGATTGTTAGCACTATTGTCTTGTTTCGTCGCTCGGCAAAGAAACTGCGGTTGCGCAACAGAATATCCATTGACACGAAATAGTGGAAATACTTGTCCGCGTTATTGGCTTGAAGTTCTGTGAACGAGCCGTAATTGTCGATAGCCGCAATGGGTATCACATCCTGTAATATATTTTTTAACCCTAATACCGCAAGGGTATTAGGGTCAATTATAGCTATTTTCGGTCTGTTACCGTTCATGGAATGTATATGTGCTGCTTGTTAAACAATTCTCATCCTGCATTAGACGAATCATTATCGATCGTTAAAATGAGCTTCCATTCAACACTAACATTCTGTCATCCAATGTCAGAGAAATGGCCGTTTGTATATAAATGAATGTGACATTATCATAAGTCATGAACATTCCAGCGTTATTTTTTTGACGTAAAACCGGGTGGATTATGATAAGAAACCGAGCAGGGTACCTGCCGCCACAGCCGAACCGATTACACCGGCTACATTCGGACCCATGGCGTGCATGAGCAGGAAGTTGTGCCGGTCATATTCAAGTCCGAGGTTGTTGCTTATTCGTGCGCTCATAGGTACGGCCGAGACACCGGCGTTTCCGATAAGCGGGTTGAGTTTTTTATCTTGAGGCAGGAACAAGTTCATGAACTTGACGAACAGCACTCCGCTTGCCGTCGCAACCATGAATGCGCATGCTCCGATGAGGAAGATGAATAATGTGTTCACGGTAAGGAACTCGCTGGCCTGTGTCGAGCATCCCACTGTCAGACCGAGCAGCATCACCACGATGTCGTTCAGAGCCGAACCGGCAGTTTTTGCGAGGCGTGTCGTCTTGCCGGATTCTTTCAGCAGATTGCCGAAGAAGAGCATGCCGAGCAACGGCAGACCCGAAGGTACGATGAATGTGGTGAGCAGGAGTCCGATGATAGGGAAGAGGATACGCTCTGTCTGGCTCACCTGTCGAGCCGGTTTCATGCGTATCACGCGCTCTTTCTTTGTCGTGAGCAGGCGCATGAGCGGCGGTTGGATCAGTGGAACGAGTGCCATGTATGAATATGCGCACACCGCAATGGCTCCCATTAGGTTCGGGCTAAGTTTTGACGACAGGAAGATGGCCGTAGGTCCGTCCGCACCTCCGATGATTGCGATGCCCGCGGCTTGGTTTGGTTCGAAGCCGAGCGCGAGCGCAACCATGTATGCTCCGAATATACCGAACTGTGCGGCCGCACCTATAAGCACCAGTTTCGGGTTGGCAATGAGTGCCGAGAAGTCTGTCATGGCACCTATCCCGAGGAATACCAAAGGCGGATACCAGCCCATGCGGACACCTTGGTAGAAGATGTTGAGCACCGAATTGTCTTCATACAGGCCTATTTCGAGACCGGCGTCGGTGCGGAAAGGTATGTTTCCGAGTATTATTCCCAATCCGATGGGTATGAGAAGCAGCGGCTCAAAGTCTTTCTTGATGGCAAGATAGATGAGTGCCGCACCCACAGCGATCATGATCAGATTACCCGCAGTGGCGTTTACGAAGCCTGTGTAGGTAAGGAACTCGTTGAAGTTCTCAATCAAAAAATCAGTAAATCCCATATCGTCATCATGCTATTGTGAGCAGCACGGCACCTTCCATGACCGAGTCGCCCTGATTAACGGATATTGAAGTCACGGTACCTGAGTTCTCGCTTTCGATGTTGTTCTGCATCTTCATCGCTTCGAGGATTACCACAGTGTCTCCCGCATTGACCTTGTCTCCCACTTTTACGCATACGGACACAATCGTTCCTGGCAGTGGCGCCGTCGTGGGGGTTCCTTCACCGGCTTGTGCCGCGTGTTGTGTGGGTCTTACGGAAGCCGTTGTCGTTGTCTTGGACTGGGCTGGAGCCGATTTGGGCGCTTCCACCTTTGCGTGTGAAATGGCGTGGGCCGGATTTATGGGGTGCTTCAGTTCCACCTCAAATGATACCCCGTTAACTTTGACGGTGGCAACGTTTCCCACCAATTCTTCTATCTCAACGTCGTAGTCTACGCCTTGTACCTTATATTGATATTTATTCTGGTTCATGATGATAATGCTGTTATGTTTGTTTTTTATTCGTGAAATTGTGTCATTTGTATGTACTCGACATTCCAGTCTGTGTGTTTGGGCTTGATGGTGATCACACCGCTTTCCATATCATGTATGTTGTTCTGATACTCATGCAGAGCCATTGATATCACGGCGATGTATATCTCCTTGTCTATACCCTTTGTCTTGAGGCCGTCTTGAAGGATTACGCTTGTCTTGTGTCCTATCTCGGTCGTCTTCTCCACCGTTTTCACCCCGACTTTCAGCGGTTGCATATTGGCCACTTTCTTGGCCGTGTTCCTGTGGCGCATGAAGAGTCCGAAAAGAGTGAATACAATAAATAGCAATGCCAGACAAGAAAAAACAATGCTCATGGCGAGCACCGAAATGCCGAATCCGTGCGGATCCTCCCTTTTCAGTTTGGCTATTTTCGACTCACTGACCTTGATATAGTTGGATATGCCCGGAGTGACCGCGTCTTCAGGTTTGACCTGCCACATCCTCACGCCTTTATCCTGTCGTGCGTACGACTTGTTCTCGGCAAGAGCCGGCACGGTCACCGAGTCGAGCAGTTCGGTGGCGTTTCCGTTGTAGAGGGCGATCCATACTGGCTTTCCCGGTTCTATTTGCAGCGGCAAGTAGAATGAGCCTTGCGCCGGGTTGCTGTTGCAGAAGAACAGCAGGTGCTGTTGCCCGCCGATGTTTGTGCGCGGTTCCCCGTTGGGGATTATGCACATGCGCTTTACCCTTTCAGGCACGCTCATGTTCTTGTCGAGCACGGAGCGGTCTGTGGTGAGATACATGCCGCGTATGTTATACGTAGTGTGCGACACGTTGGCAATCTCTATCCATGGACTGCAATGTCCGTATTCGTCCTGCAAACCGGCTGTGTTGTCGGTCACGACCTCGTTCAGTCTGATGCTCTTCTCTATTTGTCCGAGCATCACAGACGGACCGGCAGTCAGCAACAAACCTAACAGTAATCCGAATTTATTCATGTTTGTTTTAAATTGTTATTATATAAGTTATTGGTAAGATTTTCTTTCCAGGTGTGTATTCATGCCGTCTTTGATTTTGCCGCCATGCATATATGCACGGCGAAGTCATGCCCCGCAGCACAGCAGGATGATGAGTTGGGCGACAAGTATGCGTAGGAACATGCTCAGCGGATATACCGTGGAGTATCCCACTGCCGGAGCGTCTTTCGAGCATGACTGGTTGGCGTATGCCAGTGCCGGCGGGTCTGTGTATGTTCCGGCTATCATACCCATGATTGTGAAATAGTTGAATTTATACCGCTTTCTCGCAATCGTGCCGATAATGAGGATGGGGATGACCGTGATAAGTACGCCCGTGCCGACGTATTTCAGTCCGTCGCCGGCTACTACCGTGTCCCAAAATCCGGCACCCGCCTTTATTCCGACGCTTGCGAGAAACAGAACGAGGCCGATTTCGCGCAGCATCATGTTTGCGCTTGTCGTGGTGTATGTCACGAGGTGCATCTTATATCCGTATCGGCCGATGAGTATGGCGATGATTAGCGGGCCTCCGGCGATACCGAGTTTCATGGGTACCGGCATTCCCGGGATTGCCAGCGGCAGGCTGCCGAAGACTATACCGGTCATTATCCCGAGGAAAATCGTGGCTATGTTCGGCGCTTCAAGTCGTTTGATGGAGTTGCCGAGCACTTCGGCCGAGTGGTCGACGGCGTCTTCCGGGCCTACTACCATTACACGGTCTCCCACTTGAAGGGCAAGGTCGGGACTGGCAAAGAGCTCCATCCCCTGACGGGTGACACGTGTGACGTTCACGCCGTGGGCTGATGAGAAGTGCATTTGTCCGAGAGTCTTGCCGTTGATGGATGGTCTTGTGACGAGTATTCGTTTCGATACGAGCGGCCGGTCTTGTTTCTCCCATTCCACATTGGTTTCCGGGCCAATGAAAGCCACTATGGCTTCGGCATCGGCCTTGGCGCATACTATGAAGACTTGGTCGCCAAGATGAAATACCGTGTCGCGGTTGGGAATGCTTACGTGCCCGTTGTGCAATATGCGTGAGCATACGAAATCACGGTTGAGGAAGTCGTGTATCTGTTTCAGGGTCCGGCCGGCGAGGTATGAGTTTGTCACCGTGAGGTGCATCATGTGCGGTTTTACGTGCGCATTCTCGGCATTGTCGTTTCTCAGCCGTCTCTCCTCGTTTTCAAGTTTTATTCTGCAAATATATCTTATGGCTATCGTGGCGCCTATTATTCCGAGCACGCCCAACGGGTATGCGCAAGCATATCCGGCGGCTATTTGCGGTGCTGTGCCGTCTTCGAATACGCTGCCGAGCGCCTCGTTGGCCGCTCCGAGACCGGGTGTGTTGGTGACCGCTCCGTATAGTGTGCCCACCATCATTGGCAGGTTCATCGGGTTGCTCGTGTCAAAAAAGAAAAAGTAGCATGCGAACATTACCGCCACGTTGAGCAATACGGTGCTCATGGCGAGCATGTTGAGTGTGATTCCGCCTTTTCGGAAACTTTCGAAAAAGCCGGGACCTACTTGCAGGCCGATCATGAACACAAACAATATCAGACCGAAATCCTGAACAAACGTAAGGATATTTGCGGGGGCTGTAAGGCCGAAATGACCGGCAATAATGCCGGCGAAAAGCACAAAGGTGACTCCGAGGGCGATGCCTCCGAACTTAATTTTACCCAAAAGAACGCCGACTGCGATTACAAGAGCGTAGAGCATCGCTATGTGCGCTACCGAATCAGTGGCGGTGAATAATTTTATAAGCCAGTCCATTGATTAATATTTATAATCTTTATTATGCCTGCAAAATTAGCTAAAATATTGCTCAAAAGATAATTTTTGTGCAGTATTTTTTCGAAATACATGTTAACGTTACGGATAAAATGTTATAAAAGGTCAAATTGATAATTTCGTGTTGTTTAGCCGTTGTAAAGAAAAAGTTCCGGTTTTTTTGTATGCTTTTTATGTCGAGATAGAACGGCGACACGATATATGTCACGCTATGATACGGCATATGAATGGTCGTCGGCAGTCGTTTTTGAGCCTTTCGGTCTGCGACGGGACGCTCGTTGGAAGCCATTGAGCATGCTTTCGGCTTGCGTTTAGTATCCCGTTGGATCGCAACGAGCGTCTAAATGCGATGCGATTAGACGCTCGTTGCAAAAAGCATCATCCTTGGAATATTATGTTTTGTCGCTTTTATTCTTGTGTTTGTATTTAATGTATTGATACTCAATGTATTGAGAAAAACAATTCAAAATTCGGGTATTTGGCGGAGGGAAAAAGTATTTTTCAAAATAAGCCGGATATAAGCGGCTGTTTGTAAATTTTTATCATTATATCCACCTTGTAAATAATAAAAAAACTGTTGTATTTTGTCACGTTGTCGGATTTTTAATATATCTTTGCATGTCGTATCACGTTTTAAATAAATATTGTGTAACTTATATAATAAACATATATTAATACGAACTATGTCAAACAATAGAGAGAAACTCTTTACCGAGTTTGCGGCTCCCACCACCCAAGAGTGGTTGGATAAAATCCAGGTGGATTTGAAAGGTGCCGACTTCAATAAGAAACTGGTATGGAGAACAAACGAAGGTTTTAACGTACAACCGTTCTATCGCAGGGAAGATGTATTGAAGTTGAAGACTCCCGATGCTCTGCCTGGTGAGTTCCCGTTTGTACGCGGCAACAAGAAAAACGACAATTCATGGTATGTGCGCCAGAACATCATCGCCGACAATGCGGCAGAAGCCAATGCCAAGGCTCTCGACATCCTTAATAAAGGTGTCGACTCGCTCGGTTTCAGGTTTCACGGCGACAAGGTAAACGCGGAGTTTGTAGAGACCCTTCTCGACGGAATCCGTTGCGACATCGTGGAAGTCAGCTTCCGCACTTGTCAGCGTCATGTGCTCGAACTGGCCGACATTCTCACTGCATATTTCGAGAAAAAAGGCTACGACAAGGAGAAGATCGTCGGTGGCATAGGCTTCGACCCGATCGAGAAGATGGTGGTCGGAGGCAAGGACACCACACCTCTGCTTGCCACGGCTCCCAGACTCGTGGAGAAGTTGAAAGATTATCCCCACATGCGTTGTATCATGGTGCACTCGGAGGCTCTGAACAACTCTGGAGCATACATCGTGCAGGAGTTGGGATATGCACTGGCCTGGGGTAATGAATACCTGCATCAGCTCGTAGAGGCGGGAGTAGACGTGGATTTGGCGGCAAGGAGCATCAAATTCTACATGGGTATATCGGAAAACTATTTCATGGAGATTGCCAAGTTCCGTGCGGCACGTCTGCTGTGGGCCGAAATCGTGAAGCAGTATGAGCCTAAGTGCGACTGCTCTTGCAAGATGATTGTCAATGCCGCCACAACATCCTATAACAAGACAATGTTCGACAGCTATGTCAACCTGTTGCGTACACAGACGGAGGCGATGAGCGCCGCTTTGGGAGGTGTTCACTCCATCGTGGTTACTCCGTTCAACGCCGTATACGAGAAACCGACCGAGTTCTCAGAGCGTATAGCCCGTAACCAGCAGTTGCTTTTGAAAGAAGAGAGCCACTTCGACAAGGTCGTAGACCCGTCGGCGGGTTCTTACTACATAGAGGAGCTGACGCACTCACTGGCCGATGTGGCATGGAGACAGTTCCTCAAAATAGAGGAAGAGGGAGGATTCCTCGCCGCTGTGAAAGCCGGTACGGTACAGGACGACATCAATGCCACAAATGACAAGCGCCATGCCGACGCGGCAAAGCGCAAGGAGTTCATTCTCGGCACAAACCAGTTCCCCAACTTCACCGAGACGGCCGAAGGCAAGGAGCCGCTGGCATGCTCTTGCTGCTGCGGCCATAAGGAGGAGGCTCCGTTCAAGTCGATAAACTCGACACGTATGGCCGCCGATTTCGAGCAGCTTCGTCTCGCCACCGAGAAGAGCGGAAAGACTCCTGTCGCATTCATGCTCACCATCGGAAATCTGGCTTGGCGCCAGGCTCGCGCGCAGTTCTCATCCAATTTCCTGGCTTGTGCGGGCTATAAGATAATAGACAATCTCGGTTTCGATACGGTCGAGGAGGGTGTAGACGCTGCGTTGAAGGCAGGTGCCGACATAGTCGTTCTCTGTTCGAGCGATGATGAATACGCGACATATTCCGTTCCCGCATTCAACTATCTCGCCAATCGTGCCATGTTCATTGTGGCCGGTGCTCCCGCCTGCATGGACGAACTGAAAGCTGCCGGCATAGAGAATTTTGTTCATGTTAAGTGCAATGTGCTCGAAACGCTGAAAGAATATAACGGTAAACTGGGAATTTAATTTTAATTAAACGCAGAAAAAACGGAGATGGACAGCCACTCATGACGCAAGGATTTATTATCCGAAGCTACGTACCTGTCACCGGATTGGCGGATGTTGCCATGTCGGCAGACCCATATTTGAGTTGCGATTGTCGTATTTGCGTTTAAAAAATAAAAGATCATGAGAAAGAATTTTAAAGATATAGATATTTACGCCGGAATAAAGGCGACCGACGGCGCCGATTGGCAGAAAGCCAACGGTATCGCCTCCAACTGGAAAACACCGGAGCATATCGAGGTTAAGCCTGTTTATACAAAAGAGGATTTGGAAGGCATGGAGCACCTTGACTACACGGCCGGAATACCGCCTTTCTTGCGCGGTCCGTATTCAATGATGTATCCTTTCCGTCCGTGGACGATCCGTCAGTATGCCGGATTCTCGACAGCAGAGGAGAGCAACGCTTTCTATCGCCGCAACCTTGCGTCGGGACAGAAAGGGCTTTCCGTGGCGTTCGACCTGCCGACACACCGTGGTTACGACCCGGATAACGAACGTGTGGTGGGCGATGTGGGTAAGGCCGGCGTGTCTATCTGCAACGAGGAGAACATGAAAGTGCTTTTCGACGGTATTCCGCTCAACAAGATGTCAGTGTCGATGACCATGAACGGAGCGGTGCTTCCCATCCTCGCGTTCTATATCGTGGCAGGATTGGAGCAGGGGGCAAAGCTCGAAGAGATGGCCGGAACAATACAGAACGACATACTCAAAGAGTTCATGGTGCGCAACACATATATATATCCGCCTGCATTCTCAATGAAAATCATCGCCGATATATTCGAGTACACGTCACAGAACATGCCGAAGTTCAACTCAATATCAATCTCCGGATACCACATGCAGGAGGCGGGAGCCACCGCGGATATCGAGTTGGCATATACTCTTGCGGACGGTATGGACTATATCCGTGCAGGAGTGAACGCAGGTATCGATATCGACGCGTTTGCGCCGCGTCTCTCTTTCTTCTGGGCCATCGGTGTAAATCACTTCATGGAGATTGCCAAGATGCGTGCCGGACGTCTGCTGTGGGCAAAGATTGTCAAGAGTTTCGGAGCCAAGAACCCGAAATCGCTCGCATTGCGCACACACTCCCAGACTTCTGGTTGGTCGCTTACGGAGCAGGACCCGTTCAACAACGTAGGCCGTACGTGTATTGAGGCCATGGCCGCCGTGCTCGGACATACGCAGTCTCTGCATACGAACGCGCTCGATGAGGCCATCGCCCTGCCTACAGACTTCTCGGCACGTATAGCCCGCAACACTCAGATTTATATCCAGAATGAGACCAAGGTGTGCAAGCAGATAGACCCGTGGGCCGGTTCTTACTATGTGGAGAGCCTCACGAACGAGCTTGTCCACAAGGCATGGGAGCATATTCAGGAGATAGAGAAACTCGGAGGTATGGCCAAAGCCATCGAGACAGGAGTGCCGAAGATGCGTATCGAGGAGGCGGCAGCCCGCACCCAGGCCCGTATCGATAGCGGAGTGCAGACCATTGTGGGTACAAACAAGTACCGTCTTGAGCATGAGGATCCCATCGACATTCTTGAAGTCGACAACACGGCGGTGCGCAAGCAGCAGGAAGAGAGCCTTGCAAAGGTACGTTCTTCACGCGACGAGGAGGCATGCCGCAAGGCGCTTGCCGACCTTACCGAGTGTGTCCGTACTGGAAACGGCAACCTGTTGGCGCATGCCATCGAGTGTGCCAAGTTGCGTTGTACTCTCGGGGAGATAAGTGATGCCTGCGAGGAGATCGTGGGTCGTTATAAAGCAGTAATCAGAACAATATCAGGAGTGTATTCATCGGAAAGTAAAAACGACAGTGACTTTGAGCTGGCATGCCGGCTCACGGAGGAGTTTGCCAAGCAAGAGGGTCGCCGTCCTCGTATCTTCGTGGCTAAGATGGGTCAGGACGGACACGACCGCGGTGCGAAAGTGGTGGCTACAGGCTATGCCGACTGCGGCTTTGACGTAGACATGGGTCCGCTGTTCCAGACCCCGGCGGAGGCAGCCCGTGAGGCTGTAGAGAACGACGTGCACGTTGTAGGCGTGTCGTCACTTGCCGCCGGCCATAAGACGCTTGTGCCGCAGCTCATTGAAGAGTTGAAGAAAGCCGGACGAGAGGATATCATGGTGATTGCGGGCGGTGTAATACCTGCTCAGGATTATGATTTCCTGTACAAGGCGGGAGTAGCGGCAATCTTCGGCCCGGGCACTTCGGTTGCCAAGGCCGCGGTAGAGATGATGAAGATATTGCTCGACAAAGAATAATCATTTAGTGTTATACAACCGTAAGGCGGGAATGAAACGATACGAAACATGTTCGTTTCTTTTCCGCCTTTTCTGTTTCTGTGATGTGTGTGGCAGGATCCGTTTTGCCACTTGTTGATATATAAGAGTATAATGAAGAATAAAACTGTTGTTGTAAGCCAGATTCTCTTTTGTATGGCATTTATTATGCCGTTGCATGCCGATGCCTTTTCCGTTGACTCACTGTGGAGCAGGTTTGTGCGGCCGGGCGATGAGGCACGCACGAAAGTTTGGTGGTTCCATGGCGAGACGGCAACCACCCGTGAGGGAATAACGGCCGACCTTGAAGCGTTCAGGGACAAAGGCGTCGGCGGTGTGGTATACTACGATCAGGTGCATGGCAAGGGCGATTTGGCATCGGCCGTGTTCTCGCCCGAATGGTGGGACGACCTTAAATTCGCGGCTTCGGAAGCCCGTCGTCTCGGGCTTGGTTTCGAATTGAACATCAGCAACGGATATGTGGCGGGCGGTCCGTGGATTACCCCTGAGAACGCCATGCGTCGGATTACGTATGACGACACGCTGATTACATCTGACGGGAAGCGTGATATCGTGTTGCCGGCAGTAGCGATGCCGCATTATGAGGGTATAGCCGTGCTTGCTTTTCCCGATGATGAGATTGCCGACACCCGCCTGTTGAAGCCTGAAATACGTGTAAATAAATCCGGGGTAGATGCCATTTCGCTATTTGACAAGACAGGAGGGTTGCAGAAGATAACGGAGAACGGGACTGTGATAACTCTCGATTTCGGCCGTGTCTTCACAGCCCGTACATTCTCTTACCGTACCAAAGGCCGCGGGAAGGCAGCCACATGTGCCATTCCCACGCCGTGTATTCCCGGTTCGTCTTTCACCGGAGCGGGATATGTGGAGTTGCCGCCGATAGGCGATTTGGAAGTTTCCGACGACGGAATACATTATGAAAAGGTTTGTGCAATACCACCCCTTTACCGTTCGATGGGGTATAAGCTCGACCAAATAACAGTGGCGTTTCCCGCTGCGAGAGGCCGTTTTTTCAGGATAAGCCTGCATGATTGGAATGTTCCGGGTACCGCACCGTCATCGCTTATGTTCGGAAACGCCTGTCTTTCATCGTCTCCAACGGTAGATAATTGGGAGGTAAAAGCCGCTTTCAGACCCGAGTTTGCCGATTACCGGCAAGTGCCAAAAATCTCGGGCGATAAAGGGATCTCTTTCAAAAAGATAAGAGACATATCATCGTATGCATCTGCCGACGGCACGTTGCGTTGGCAAGTGCCGTCCGGTCGCTGGCGGATAATGCGTTTCGGTCATGTACCTACGGGAGCGAAGACAAAGCATGGCCGGAAGGGAATGTCGGGATTGGAGTGCGACCGCATGTCTGCCGCTGCCGCCCGCTTGCAATGGGAGAGTTTTTTCAAGCGCGTATGCGATACGTTGGGTCTTGCCGGAGTGAAGCCCGACGGTCTTGTCATGGACAGCCATGAAGCGGGAGCGCAGAACTGGACGGCCGGATTTGCCGCCGAGTTCCGTCGTCGCAGGGGGTATGAAATCATCCCTTGGCTTCCTGTCGTCAGCGGACGCCTTGTCGGTTCGCGTTCCGAGAGTGATAAGGTGCTGTATGATTTCCGCCGCACGATTGCAGATTTGATTTCGGATAATTTCTATTCTGTGATAGACAGCCTCTGCGCCTCTGCGGGAGTGACATTTACCGCACAGGCCATCGGAGCCGCGCTGACCATTGCCGGAGATAACATACAGTCGAAAGGGCGTGTCGTCAAGCCGCAGGGAGAGTTCTGGGCATACCAGACGACAGGCGGATACGACATCAAGGAAGCCTCGTCGGCCGCGCATCTGTATGGCCGTCGTATCGCATCGGCCGAGGCATTCACCGACGCCACCTATCGCCATAGTTTCGCACAGCTCAAATCTTTGGCAGATTTTGCTTATTCCATGGGTAACAACGAGTTTGTCGTTTGCGCATCGGCATATCAGCCCTGGCTCGACCGTTTTCCTGGCTCTACAGCCAATGGCCGTCAGTACTGCCTCAACCGCAACAATACACTGTGGCCGATGAGCCGCCCGTTCTGGGACTATCAGGCACGGTGTGCCGATATGTTGAGGCAGGGCGATGCCGCAGTCACATTATGTCTGTATGTCGGCGACGATGCTCCCGTAAAACTGTTGTCTCATAAGTTGCCTGCCATGCCCGAGGGATATGACTGGGACGTGTTCACCACCGACGCCCTCTTGACAGCCATGCGCGCCGATGATAAAAAGGTGCTCACGCAGAGTGGCACGGCATACCGGATGATTATAATAGAGAATGAGACTTTTGTCTCGCCTGCGGCACTTTCCAAGATAGCCGATATGGCTGTGCAAGGAGTGCCAGTATGCGCGAACAGGGAGAGCCTCGTGCGTGTTGCAAAGATGTTCGGTGCATGTGATGATGATTATGAGCGCATGCTGAACCGCCTTTTCTCACTGCCTAACGTGTACCCCCTTTCTACGATGGCGGCATCGCAGGAAGCCGACATAAGGAATGCTCTTGCCGCAGAAAAAATCTCTCCTCAGATTTCTTTACGTAGTGCCAACACGCCGACGGAGAAAGTCTATTTCTCTCAGCGAAACACGCCGGAGGCCGATATTTACTTCGTATATAATCGTGGCACGGGCGTGTTCCGTGACAGTGTGTCGCTCGGCACGGCGCATCGTAACATCGAACTGTGGCATCCTGTCGACCTTACTCGCACGTGGCTTGTTGCCGATAGAAAATCGCAGGCATCAAACCGTGTCCTGTTGGAGTTGCAACCGGAAGAGACTGTCTTTATCGTCGCTTCGTCAGGCGATGCACTACAGACGGTTAACACCGTGGCGGCTCATAATGAGCAGCCGATGACAAAGGTTCTGACAAAGCCTTGGACAGTGACGTTCGACCCCAAACTCGGCGGGCCGGAAAAGCCGGTCGTGTTCCACGAACTTACCGACTGGACAGAGAGTGCCGACAACAGTATACGTTATTACTCTGGCGAGGCTGTATATTCGACGGAAGTTGACATGGACAGTACTTTTCTTGTGGAGCCTCAGGCTACCGGACCAGCATCCCGTGCGGTTGTTTTTTCACGTACAGTGCTATGCCTGCCATCGGTGAATGCCGTGGCTCGTGTGGTTGTGAATGGAACGGATGCCGGTACGGTGTGGTGCTCTCCGTGGCAGACGGATATAACCGGATTGTTGCGCCCGGGAACGAATGATATAAAAATAGTGTGCGCCAATTCGATAGTCAATCGTGTCATAGGTGATGCGTCGCTGCCCGAGAGCGAGCGGGTGACGTTCTCTTTTCCTGAGTTTCTGAAACGGACAGACCGGCTTCAACCGAGCGGTATTGTTGGGAAAGTGGTGATTAGGAAATATGGCGGCAGGTAAATATGCTTGTCTGAGTTTCATGCGTAATGACGGTTTGCACGGAGATAGTTTTTTATTTCAAGTGCAAACCGTTTTTATTTATGCCATGGTTGAAACTGTCCGGAATGCCTGACGATAGAACCTACTGTTCTTTTTGAACTATATGGATTCAATATTCAAAATCACAGAAAAAACAGATGAGATTTGTGTGGTTATGCAGAGCGAAAATACGCTTATTTGTTGCTTTGAGATAGGATTGTGTTCATGGCATTATTATAATTTGCTTCAATAATCCCTGTTTTCAAAATTCCTTTATAAAATAACCGTAAAAGGAAATCATTATAAGATTCATTGTGGTTCCTGTCTGATAGATAGACATAAATGATAGGTGCTAATACAAGGCTGCCATCAACGTATTGTGAAAATTCATCGTATACACTTTGATTGTCGCGTAGTCCTAATTTATTGGAAATATATACTTCCGCCGCAACAATAAAAGCTTCATTTCTGCCCTCACCATGTCTTTGGGCAATATCTTCTTTATCTCTATAAAAAGCATCGTTGTCAAGCTCGCGTAATTTTGTCATTAGTTCGGGTGAAAGGTAAAGGTTATGCAAATTTTCATGAATATAGATATTCATAAAACTTAATCTCAACTGCTTTTCTATTTCATGGTCAAGAATCAAAGGAGTGCAGCAAAATGATTCATCTGAAAGGTTGAAAGCATTTTTTATATCTAAAATGAATATTTTGGATTGGATGTCAGGTAGGGAATCTGGAAGAAAAAAATCATTCAGGCTATTGTTTGCGGCATTTAGCAAGTCCTGGTTCAAATCATAATTGTCAATATGTGATTTCAGTCTTGGATATATAGTGTTATCCCAATACTCCGAATATCCGTTGTCGACTAATTGTTGTAAGACATTGGATAGTTGGGGCTGAACGGATAAAATACTGTTAGCCCATTCAATATTGTGGGCAAGACTGTCTAAGTGCTGAATAACGGACAGACATTGTGAAACATCATTTTTATCTCCATTAAGTTCAGTATATAGATTGCAGAGTTTCGATGCGTTGCAATTTGAATTAACGTATGCGACATTGGAGGCAAAAACAGAATCGGAACATAGTTTTTCAAAACGAGTGTCTTCCTTGATTTGATCGATATGTTGAGGAGCGCATAATAAGTCCAAACATTTGGATGTATTAAATATCTCCCCGAATGAGTTTAGTCGGGATAGCAATATGAGTGTAATTAAAAAGAAATACTTTTTATTTGGTTGCATGCTGTATACGATATCTGAGTTAAAAAATACTTTCAAGTGGAAATTCCATAAAAGATAGCAAATGGTTTTATCTTTTCCAGTAGCAAAGTTAAGCAAAATATTTCAATCCGTGGCTTCATTGCATGGCATTGTGGGCCTGTTGGCATGATATTGGATATGAAAAGAGGCAGACGTGATAATATTTTGCGCGGCAGAACGTTATTTCCTTAAACGGTGGCAGTGCAGCTGTCATATTTTATCAGCAACATATAAATGATATGGAAAGAAACATACCGTCATTGGATATCCTTATTGATGTGGTCAGAGAGGCAGCCGGATTGATGCGGACAGATACTTTTGAGGTCTCGTGCAAGGAAGGATACTCAAACATTGTGACATCGTCCGATGTCGCAGTACAAAATTTTCTGTGTGCCAGACTGGCCGCGTTGCTTCCCGGCAGCGGCTTCCTATGCGAGGAGGAAGACATGTGGGACACGTCGCATGAGTATACATGGATTATCGACCCGATAGACGGTACGGCCAATTATAGCCGCGGAATAGCCCAGTGTGCCGTTTGTGTGGCACTCAAACATGATGCCGACATAGAGCTTGGAGTTGTCTGTCTTCCTATGACAGGCGAGCTTTTCTCGGCAGAGCGGGGTAGAGGGGCTTATCTCAACGGACATCGCATCTCTGTTTCCGGAAGGCCGTTTGCCGACTCTGTGATGTGTACAGCCCTGCCCGTATACCATAAAGAATATGCCGGTTTGTGTTCGGATATCATCCGTGAGACATTTTCCAAATGCAATGATATACGCCGTTTCGGTGCCTGTGCGCCGGAGTTGTGCTATTTAGCCATGGGCCGTTGCGAGCTATATTTCGAGTATCTGCTTAGTCCGTGGGATTTTGCCGCAGCCTCGCTGATAGTCACCGAGGCCGGTGGCGTTATCACAAATCTGTATGGTGAACCGCTTACTTTTACGTGCCCAAGCGGTGTTGTGGCAGGTAACAGTCTTTCCAACCACGCCACTCTGACCGATATAGTGAAGCGTAATATTGGTTAACGTATTGTATCATACTTTTCTTCATCGCTGTAAACCGAGCGTCAGATATGTGTCGCAGTCCAATGGCGAAGGTGTGGCATGCCCTTGTTCCCCCTGATGAAATAAAACGTCCTGTTTCTATCTGGAAGTATTGTCGTAAATGGTATGTATAATGAAGCTCGACGGCAATCCGATAGCATTTTTATTAGTATTCCGTTGGCTTGCATTTTGCGCCTGATTGCATTTCAACCGGTATCCGGTTGTATTTCATAGGATGTTTCATCGCTTACATATAGAAAATAAAAAAGGCTTCGAATGAAGCCTTTTTTATGATATTCTTATTATATTTGCATTCGGAACAGTAATAAACGAACAATCAAAACGAAAGAACAATGAAAGTATTGCACACAGAAAAAGCGCCTGCGGCGATAGGCCCTTACAGTCAGGCGATAGAGGCCAACGGCATGGTATTCGCTTCCGGGCAGATACCTCTCGACCCGGCCACCGGAGAAGTTGTTGAAGGCGGAATTAAAGAGCAGACCAGACAGGCGCTCACAAACGCTGCCGGTGTGATGGAAGCCGCCGGACTGACACTTGCAAATGTAGTGAAGACAACAGTATTCATGGCCGACATGAATGATTTTGCCGCTATGAACGAGGTTTATTCCACGTTTTTCAGCGAGCCGTTCCCTGCCCGTTCTGCCGTGGCGGTGAAAGCCTTGCCAAAAGGTGTACTCGTGGAGGTGGAGTGTATCGCCGTTAAATAATAGGAGCTAAGGAGGATTTTTGGAGGAGCTTAAAATCCTCTGACAGCCTCCTGAACTTTTTTTTAACGAACTATATTAAAAACCAAATAAAATGAGGCAAAAATTACATCCACCTTA